>Ga0207849_100026_pt1 | contig 255391 bp, 267 predicted proteins | sample TtaePargueraPR_12_FD_187277 | JGI IMG/M metagenome (GOLD analysis project Ga0207849, IMG submission 187277) | Aerobic enrichment media microbial communities from Bioluminiscent Bay, La Parguera, Puerto Rico - Tt and P2 (4) (SPAdes) | ecosystem: Environmental > Aquatic > Marine > Unclassified ... | reverse complement strand
TTCCGAACAGGGAAGTTAAGCCCGTTTGCGCCGATGGTACTGCCACACCAGGTGGGAGAGTAGGTCGCCGCCTTCCTCAAGGCCCTTCACATTATGTGAAGGGCCTTTTTTGTTTTTATATGGTATCTTTATTTATTATAATAAAGAGATAATCCATAGCCTTGAATACCCAAACCCATCCAGTTCTACTTGAAGAAAAACTAAATGCTTACTCCCATGCATTGGGTATCATTCTAGCACTAATAGGAAGCATTGTTCTGTATCAAATTAGCTGGGGAAGTCAACCATACATGAAAGGCAGTATTATAGCCTATATCTTTTCCTTGATATTATTGTTTACCGCGTCCACCGTTTATCATGGAGTAGAGAATCCAGTATTTAAAAGACGTTTAAGAATACTTGATCATATTAGTATTTATTATTTGATTGCTGGAACGTATACCCCAGTCTGTTTATCCGTATTGTTGCCGTCCAAAGGATGGTTATTGTTTTATTTGGTATGGGGCATTGCTCTGTTTGGAACAGTACTTAAAATATTCTTTACTGGGCGATTTGAGGTGTTTTCTTTGGTGCTATATGGTGTAATGGGATGGCTTATTGTAATAGATTTACCTTACCTCTTAGATAATATGTCTCGGTTAGGATTGATATATCTTTCTTTAGGAGGAGCTTTTTATACTATTGGTATTTTATTCTATGCGGTAAAAAGAATACCATATAATCATTTGATATGGCATTTCTTTGTGCTAGGCGGAGCAATTTCACATTGGTTATTGGTAAATAACCTAATAAATAATGTTGGGTAACGCTTAATCCAAAGGAAGTTTTATGAAAACGACTTTACACCAAATAAGCTATCCCGATGCCTAAGATGATTACAATTAACTTTCGCAGATTGAATGCATGTCCTTGGGCACTTTCAAACAAAATTATGGTGGATATGTGGAAGAAAACCCCAATGGACAAAGCAGTCAACAAGTGTCCGTAATCCGAAACCCACGGAGATGTGGAAATAAAGCTGCCCAAAGGTGTCATCAAGGAAAAAACGGCAATAAATAATAATGTAGCGGACATCTTCATCTTGGAGTTAATCAAAAAGATACTCAAGATAATACCAATAGGTAACTTATGTATGATTATTCCATAGAGTATTGAATCATTATCATGTATTGGAACACCCTCGATCAAAGCATGTATGCATAAGCTCAAGAACAATAATATCGGGAACTTATTTTCCTTTAAGTGAAAATGCATGTGACCGTGTTCGGCTCCTTTAGAAAAGAATTCCAAGAAAACCTGCATTAGGATACCTCCCAGAATATATAGGGCTATTATTTTAGGATTATGCCCATCATAAACCTCAGGTAGAAGTTCAAAAAACGTAAGCGATAACAAGAAAGCTCCACTAAAGGCAAGCAATAGTTTTATATTGTCGTTATTGGTGGGCTTTGTAAACCATACAAAGGCAAAGCCGGACCAAACTGCCAAAATAGGGATAATGTAGATAATACTGGAAGGAAAATTCATGCTCTAAATCAAGGGAGTAAAAATAGTCTATTTTTGCGGAAAGAAATTACAGGAACATGGTAGGAAATTTTAAAATGATGGCCAAGACCCTATACGGATTCGAACCTATTTTGGCAAAAGAACTCCGTAATTTAGGGGCAGGTCATGTAGAGGAAGGAGTTCGAAATGTAACTTTTGAAGGAGATACCGGTTTTATGTACAAGGCCAACTTGTGTCTTAGAACTGCTTTAAAGGTTTTTAAACCTATCAAAACATTTCGAGTATTCAATGAGAAAGACCTATATAGGAATATCTACGAAATGGATTGGCCCAGTATTTTTGACGTGGACAAAACTTTTGCTATTGACAGTATTGCCAATGCCAAGGTTTTTGATAACACCATGTTTGTCTCCCTAAAGGCCAAAGATGCCATTGTGGACAAGTTTAGGGAGGTGGTCCGTGATAGACCTAATGTAAAGACACAAGATCCGGATATCCGGATTAATATTCACATTTATAACAATACCTGCACCGTTTCCTTGGACAGTTCGGGGAATTCGCTCCATCAACGTGGGTACCGTATTTTAACGAATATAGCGCCAATCAATGAAGTTTTGGCCGCCGGGCTTCTGCTTAAAACTGGCTGGGACGGGCAATCCGACTTTTTTGACCCCATGTGCGGCAGTGGAACATTTCTTATTGAGGCAGCAATGATTGCTTGTAATATTCCTGCAAACATTAATAGGGAGTCCTATGCATTTATGCATTGGAAGGACTATGATGCCGACTTGTACCAGAAAATTGTGGACGCGAGCTTAAAAAAGGTCCGTGAGTTTCATTACAAAATCATTGGGTACGATAAAGCTCCCTCAGCTGTAAGGAAAGCCCAAGAGAATGTGGATCATGCCAACCTATCGGATTACATTATCGTGGAACGTAAGGACTTTTTTAGGGTTGATAAGCCACTTGAAGGAAAATTGCATATGCTGTTCAACCCTCCTTATGGAGAACGATTGCCCATTGATATGGAAATCTTTTATGGAAAAATAGGGGACACGTTTAAACAGATTTACCCTGGAACAGACGCTTGGCTTATCACATCCAATTTGGAAGCCCTAAAGCACATTGGTCTAAAAACATCGAAAAAAATTAAAACTTTTAACGGGAAATTGGAGTCCAGGCTGGTAAAATATGAAATATACGAGGGAAGTAAAAAGGCCAAATTCAGTGAAGAGAATTAGTTACGAATCAAATAAAAATTGCGATTTCTCCAAAAATAGATTTGGTGGAAAGCAAAAGAATTGGTTAGATTTGGAGATGTGTTTAAAACACGACTAACTAACTCAACCAAATTTTGTGAAAGGAGTCCTCAGAGGCTCCTTTTACTTTTCTGACCAAATGGCAAGTTCGTTGCCCGAAGGGTCATTGAAATGGAATCTCTTGCCGCCTGGAAACTCAAAAATCTCCTTACTGATTATTCCTCCTGCACTAATTACACGCCTCTTTATTTCTTCAAGATTTTCGTAATATAGGACAACTAGTGCTCCATTCGTGATAGGGCCCGTGAAAAGTTCAAAACCGCCTGCAACCCCACTTCCGGAAAATGCAGTATAGTTGGGTCCGTAATCGGTGAAGGTCCAACCAAAGGTATTGGCGTAAAAGGTTTTCGTCTTTTCAATATCTGTAGCTTTGAACTCTATATAATCGATTGGGGCAGTTTTCATGCTATTGACCGTTTTCTTCTTTCTTTTTTTTGTCCTTTTTATAAAGGGGGATAAAGTAGCTGATGGAGTAGTTGTAGTTAACCCCAAAATTGCTTCCGTCCGTTACCTTGTTGAATCCTGGAATCCATAGGTTTGGAAACTGCTCATCTTCCGAATTGGTGATAAGAAAGCCAAGACGTGCACTCATGCCCACAAAAATATTGGCAAACAGTTCCACTTTGGTACCCACCACAAACTCTAGCCAAGAGGCCGACAGTCCGCTAAATTCCCTATTAGGGTTTTCACCGGGCAAAAACTCGGGATTAAAGAACTGGTTGGTTTCATAGAGACTATAATTGTTAAGCGTTTGGCTAAAACTTGCCACAGCATAGCGGCCACCAATGGTAATGGCATTGTTCATACCGTACCAGTTGGTGTAGGTATTCATGTCCACACCGGCTTTTATATAGCTTCCAGAGGTTTCATAGTCGTAAAGAATAGTGTTGTTCAGGTTCTCATCCTGTTTTTTTGTCTCATTACCAATTTCTGCAGCCAAATATAATTTTCGGGTCAATCTGTAATCACCTACTAATTCCAGTCCTGTATAATCTTCATCAACAAAAGAAAGTACCAACTTGCTGATGTCCGCCCCGACCCTTAGTCCATAGGGGTCTTTGTAAACGACGGTATCTTTTGGTGAAAGATCTACAGGTTCGCTTTGCGCCAAAACCAAAATAGGCAAGAGGCCAATTATGATGCTAATGAAATATTTTGACATGGATATTATCTGTGTTTTCTACATTGGGTTGGACAACCTTGATATCTTGAATCCAGTTTTCGGCACCTTCGGTAAGTGTAACCGAAATATTGTTGTAATTGGTCACAAATCCACATGCCCTTGATACAAATGCCTCTCCCAGCTCATAGGAAATGGTCAAAGTATCAATGTTTCCTGTTTCCAGTTCCGTTTCCTCATCATCGGCAGATTCTGAAATAATCTGATACATTGTTGTGGTGGCGGTACTTCGCAATGGGACCTGCAGCGAATCCGGTGATTCGGAACGGTCACTAAATGAACTATTGGTCAAAATACTGTCGATATCAATATTGCGAATTCTAATAGAGGCCACGTTCTTTACCAAAGTGGTATCGGCAATATCAAAAAAACCTATTACCATGAGCGGTGTGTCACCATCAACACATATATCGTCCTTTTCGCAAGAGGATACATAAAAAAGCACCGAAACTATAAGTAGGATGGGGATGATTTTTTTCATTAGGATAAATATGGGTTTTTTAGGTCAAAAATTATACCCGTTTTTCCAAAAGTACAACATTTTCAACGTGATGTGTTTGTGGAAACATATCCACTGGTTGAACTTTGGTGACTTTATACTGTTCTTTCATAAGAGCCAAATCCCTTGCCTGGGTTGCGCTGTTGCAGCTTACATAAACAATTTTTGGAGGTGCCACTTGCAACAGTTGCTCAACCACTTGTTTGTGCATTCCATCCCGCGGTGGGTCCGTTATAATCACGTCCGGTTGGCCATGTGCTGCGATAAAATCATCGTTGAATACATTTTTCATGTCACCAACATAGAAATCTACATTGGAGATGTTGTTGTGCAACGCATTGGCCTTGGCATCTTCAATAGCTTCGGGCACTGACTCTACCCCAACCACTTTTTTAGCATTTTTCGAGACAAACTGGGCGATTGTCCCGGTTCCGGTGTACAAGTCGTATACGAGTTCGTCTCCGCTGAGTTCGGCAAAATCCCTAGTTACCTTGTACAGTTCATACGCCTGTGCAGAATTGGTCTGGTAAAAGGACTTGGCGTTGATTTTGAATTGAAGACCTTCCATTTCTTCAAAAATATGGTCACGACCTGCAAAGCAGATGACATCCTGGTCATAAATGGTATCGTTTCCTTTAGAATTGATTACATACAGAAGCGCCGTTATTTCTGGAAAAGTTGTTTTTAAATGATTTAAGAGCAGTTCTCTTTTTTCTGTATCCTCTTCAAAGAATTGGATGAGCACCATAATTTCCCCAGTTGATGATGTACGTATCATCAAAGTCCGTAAAAGTCCTTCCTGTCTTCTTGGATTAAAAAATGTGAGACCGTTTTTGTTGGCAAAGTTTTTTGTTTCCAATCGTATGGCGTTGGAAGGGTCTTGCTGTAAATGACATTTTTTGATGTCCAAAATTTTGTCCCACATGCCGGGAATATGGAAGCCCAAAGCATTTCTGTCATCTATCTCCTCATCCGAATTTATTTCCTTTTGCGTTAACCAACGGCTATCAGAAAACGAGAACTCCATTTTATTCCTATAAAAATAATGCTCCTTGGAACCAAGAATAGGGGTAGTTTCTGGTAATTCAAGATTGCCAATGCGCTTTAGGTTATTTTCCACCTCTTTTTGTTTAAAATAGAGTTGGTGTTCGTAGCCCATATGTTGCCATTTGCATCCGCCACAGGTGCCAAAATGTTGGCAAACGGGCTCGGTTCTTCTATCTGAAAGAGTATGGAAATTGGTAGCAACACCCTCAAAATAGGCTTTTCTTTTTTTGGTGGTCATCACATCCACCACATCACCGGGTACGGCATTGGTCAAAAATATGACGCGTCCGTCCGGGGCCTTGCCCACGGATTTTCCCTTTGCTCCGGCATCGATTACTTCTACGTTTTCGAATGTTTTTCTCCTTCTGTTTTTACGCATGCCGCAAAAGTAACTTCTTTTTGGTATTTCATGGAACGTAGCTTCTTAAATTGCATGTAAACTTTAGGTGAAAACCAAGGGAATCATACATTCAAAAATTACGTTTTCATCAATTAATTTGTAATTTGCGGGCACTCCAAGGGATGATTTCTCTCCCACGCTGCTTTTTCGAGACTTCGAAAGAATAAAGGTACAGTAGGAATGGTTATTTTATCAATTTTAATCATTTAATGAAATGGCTGTTTTAGAGCATTTAACATCGCAGCAAGCGATAGATTTGGAAAACAAGTACGGAGCACACAATTACCATCCTCTCCCTGTGGTTTTGAGCAAGGGCGAAGGTGTTTACGTATGGGATGTAGAAGGAAAGAAATACTACGATTTTCTTTCTGCTTATTCGGCAGTAAACCAAGGACATTGTCACCCTAAAATTGTTGGGGCCATGGTGGAGCAGGCAAAAACATTGACCTTGACTTCCCGTGCATTTTACAACGATATGTTGGGCAAGTATGAAAAATACGCTACGGAAACCTTTGGATTTGATAAGCTGTTACCAATGAACACTGGGGCAGAAGCAGTAGAAACCGCATTGAAAGTCTGTAGAAGATGGGCTTACCAGAAGAAAGGTATTCCTGAGAACCAGGCCAAAGTTGTTGTGTGTGAGAATAATTTTCATGGAAGGACGACCACCATTATTTCTTTCTCCAATGATGAAGTGGCAAGGGAGAACTATGGCCCATACACTGAAGGTTTTGTGAAGATCGAGTATGATAATCTGACCGCTTTGGAGAATGCACTTAAGAGCAATCCCCATGTTGCAGGTTTTTTGGTGGAACCCATTCAGGGGGAAGCTGGGGTCTATGTCCCATCCGAAGGATATTTGAAAGGGGCAAAGGCACTTTGTGAAAAATATAATGTGTTATTTATCGCTGATGAAGTACAAACAGGTATTGCAAGAACGGGCAAGATGCTTGCGGTTGACCATGAAAATGTAAAACCCGATATATTAATTTTGGGCAAAGCCCTTTCGGGAGGGGTATATCCGGTTTCGGGCGTGTTGGCCAATGACGATATTATGGAGGTGATCACGCCAGGAAGCCATGGGAGCACCTTTGGTGGGAACCCTGTTGCCGCTGCGGTAAGCACTGCCGCTTTGGAAGTAATCAAAGAAGAGAATTTGGCACAGAATGCAGAAGAGTTGGGCGAACTGTTCCGCGAGGAGCTGAACAAGTTTATCCCTTCCTGCGATTTAGTTGTAAAGGTGAGGGGAAAAGGATTGTTGAACGCTATTGTAATCAATGATACGGAAGAGAGTTCCACAGCATGGGATATTTGTATGGCGTTGAAGGAGAATGGACTTCTTGCCAAACCAACACATGGTAATATCATTCGTTTTGCACCACCTTTGGTGATGGACCGGGAGCAGTTAATGGATTGCGTATCCATTATTATTAAAACCCTGAATGAATTTACGAAGTAGTGTTGATAATAATAGAAAAGGGCGGTGATTTCACCGCCCTTTTTGTTTTGGATAGATTGTAATCTATTATAAAAACTTATAGCCTAATCCAACAGTAAGGTAATTTCCTCTTACTTTGACATCTTCACTACCGGTGTAGGAGTTGTTGATTTGAAAGGTATATCGCGCTTCGATAAAAAAGTCTTCGTCGATATCGTAACCGATTCCTCCTGCAATATCAAATTCAACACTGCTGAAATCTTCCGGAGTTTCCTCAAATGAGAAAACCAATTGTGGGCCTGCTTGAAGGTTAAACTTCTCGGAAATGGCAAATTTTCCTAGAATAGGAAGCATCAAACCACTTGAACCATCTACGTTGGCATAGAGCAGTTCAGGTTGTACATTGAAGTTTTCAGAGACATCAAAGTCAGCTACTGCTCCCAAATAGAATCCAGATTCTGATGCAGATATACTAATGCCATCTGCTTTGACACTTCCACGTGCATTGAGATACCCTGCGGTTGCTCCAAATCTAACTTCTTGTGCTTGAGATGAGTAGGAGAATCCTAATACAGCAATAGCAACTAATAAAAGCTTTTTCATGTTTAATTAAAGTTAATGTTACGGTGGCAAATATAGAATTAAAAACGAATGGATTCTTTATTTACTGAACAAGTCCTGTGTTTTTAATTTCAATTTTTAACAAACAAAATCTCACAAAAAAATGCTTTTAAATTGCTAAACTTCTTCTTTGGATTCTATAGACATTTCGCAACCATATTCATCAGCAAAAAAATTATCCAAATCATCTGCTTTTAAAGCTAGGTTCTTTAGGTTCTGTTTGATGGTATCCGCATGATCTGAGAATATATCGGAAAGATGAACCCTGTAAGAAAGATAAATTTGGTTTTGATGTATGCCCAAATAATAGGGTTCCACATTTGCTTCCAACAAGTGGGTCAATAGTTCTTGAATATTCTGTTTTGGAAGATTGTTCATTGGGGAAGTTGCTACCAGGTAGTCTCTTTTAAAAACGAAAATCCTGATTAGGGCACTTCCTTGATGGAATTCCCAATAATCCCTACCAGCACGTCCAAGAACCGGGTCGATGCCCAAATCTTTCAAGGCACCTTCTACGAATTGGGCAAAGTGGCTTTTCTCGAACTCTTCCCAAATTGAAATATCCATGTTGTTCCCACAATTGGCACAAAACTCTGACTCTTGATCTGTATAGTTATCGCAGGAATTACATTTTACGTTATAGGCGGTTTTGTTTTGAAGCAGTGCAAAGTCACTCATCTCTTTTATTAAATCGATGTGCTTTATTCCAAACCCCACGTTATCTGCATTATTGAATTTTGATGTTGTCACCCCGACAAGTACACCAGCTTCATTGAGCATAGGGCCACCGGAATTTCCGGGATTGACCGCAGCATCGGTCTGAATGTAGTTTCTACTGCCCATAGGTTGACTTGTGGCGGATACGATTCCCTCCGTAATGGTGTAGGGCATGCCGAACGGATAACCATTTATAAAGATTCTTTGCGTGTTTGCAATTACAATTTCTTCTTGAAGCGAAATATCTGTGTTTACGTTCTTGAATCCATCAATGCTTAAAAAGGCAAGGTCCACTTCTGGGTTTACCATAACAACCTTTGCTACATGCCTATCTTTTTTATGGTCTTCAACGGCAACTATTTTTTCTCCTTTGATCACATGGTAATTGGTAATGATGTGGTCATGGCCGCTTACCGTAAACCCGCTTCCGGTTCCAGAAGCTGTTACTATTTTAAAAACTGATTTTCTTATGTTTTCCACGTTATTTGGTTTTTGGTTAGCTGAATAATTTTGAGAAGAGGCTCCTTTTTTCTTTTTGCTTTTGACCTGAATTCCCTGCCGTACCATTCAAAAAGGCATTGAATGTATTGAGCAAAATAGGCCTGGCATCATGCAGCTCCTTGCCGGAAACTTTTTCCAAGGTATCGTATATGACATTTTGGTGATGCTCCTCCAAATTGTAATTGTAAATCATTTTTAAAAAGGAATATTGCAGATAATAGCAGAGCATCAAATTGTTATTTTCCTTTACATAGGAGTTGACATATTGTTCCAAGTTCTTGGCATAGTCCTGCAAAATTTCGTTGGAACTTCGCCATTTGAGGGAAATCAATGCCTTGGCATGGTATATATCTTCCATAAACTCTTCTTTGGGTTTGGCAAGGAGCTTTTGCATAAAGTTCACTCCTTTATCAATCCTATGGTTAAAATCAATCTGCCCATCGAAGAGATTATTGACATATTCTTCCAATTTGGTTCTTAGCGTTCCATGGACACAGGGAATATTGACGATTTTCAACAAGGAAATCACGATAATGTCCCATTGGAAGTCGTTCCATCTTTTCTCTTTAAAAAAGAGGCTGTAATTGTTATAGTCTTCCAAAATATCACTGATTTGTTGCCATACGGTCTCCTTTTCCATTTCGGATAATGGAGTGATACTTGACTCTTTGTAGAACTCAGCTTTGTATTTTTCTATGAATTCATCATCATAATTATCGGCATAAACACTTATTTCCCTTAATAGGTCATATACTTTATAGGGTTGACAAAGCTCTAGTGGTGTTTCATATTCAAACCAAAGTACATTGTCCCTAAGATGGATTTGTGCCAATGTCAATGGATTGAAATTGATTTCTGCCACGCGCCGGAACAGGGCAACTTTGTTTGTTTGTTCAGTAACCTTAACAAAAGGTGCCCTGATTGTGAAGGTGTCTTGCGTAATCGAAATGGAAATCTCAGCGGAACCTTGACCTTGAGTAATTTGAATATCATCCTCCGTACTATGGTCTTTAAGTACATTTGAATTGATATAGTTGATGGTTTCGATCAATGCCGTTTTATAGTTTTTGGCATCGTAGGCATCAATAGCCTTGCTCCAGTAAGAAACGTCCATTAGTGGGTCGTCCTCACTTTTAATAGGTCTTGTGAACCTAGGAAGTACATGTTTCATTATTATAGGTTAAGAAATTACAAATCAGATTTGGGTGAGGTTGATTTGTATTTTTTAGTGAGGTCGTACTATAATAGTATGGCTAATATCGCCTTTTTTTTGAAAAAACCTATAGTTGGACAAATTATTTTGGATGGTAATATAAAGTAAATCAATTGACTAATGTTATTGACTTACCGCGGCCTCGAGTAAACGAAGTTGTTTTTTATAGGCGTTGAAGCTTGCTTCAATCCCAATAGGAAGTGTTGAGTTTTGGGGAATATGGCCAAAACTCATTCCATATACCGCAGGAATGTTCAAAGGTTTTATTCTGTCCATGATCACTTCTCTCAATGTAAAGTTTTCAGTGGTTCTTTTACGGTCACAGCCTTTGCAGACACCGAAGATAATCCCCTTGGCCTTTAAAAAACTGTCTACTTCAGAAAGTTGTGTCAACATACGATCCATTCGGTATGGCGCTTCTTCCACATCTTCCAAAAAAACAAGTTTATCCGTAAAGTCGAGTTCGTAAGGCGTTCCGATCATAGCGGTGACCAAGGTCAGACTGCCACCAATGAGCTCTCCTTGCGCAACGCCGGGAGTAATGGTGTAGCGGTAGTATTCGCTATTTCGATATTGCTTGGGATCCTTTAATATGGCATTTTTAATGGGCATAGTTTCTTGTGGTTCCATCAAAACCTTTTTAAAATAAGCTTGACTGTACTCATCATCGAGCGTCTTGCCCACGGGGCCATGGTATCCCACAAGGCCTGTTTTTTTGTAGATGGTATTGATCAAGGCCGTAATATCACTGAATCCTATCAATGCCTTTGGGTTTTCCTCGATAGCATCATAGTCCAACATGCCAAGGATTCGTGTACATCCATATCCACCGCGGGCGCAGAGAATGGCATCGATGTTGGGATTTGCGAACATTTCGTTCAAATCGGCAGCCCGTTCCTCATCTGTATTGCTGAAATAACCATAGTTTCCTTTGATGCGGTCGGTATAGAAGGTTTTAAAACCCATTTTTTCCAAGGTGTCAACGGCAAGGTAGAGCTCTTCCAATTTTATGGCAAAACCTGGGGCCACAAGACCAATGGTATCACCGGGGCTTAATTTTTTAGGCTTTACTTTGGTTTTGGCAAAGGAGTCGTTGCCCCAACTCGTTTGATGCAAAAGGGTTGCGGCTCCAAGGACTGTAGCGGATTTTAAAAAACTTCTTCTTTTGGACATTTACATTGGATTTTGGCAACGCAAGGATAAAAATGCACAAAAATTAGAAGAAAAACACGAACTAATCACTGTTTCTTTCTGACCGTCTTAACTGTCGTTGGATTTTTCTGATAGCAGATTCGATGGACTTTTCAGGTTCGATGATATTATACTCTCCCCAAAAGTCTGGGTCGGAAAACCCGGTGGCCTCATCACTCAGGATAATCGATTTTCGGATTCGCTGACGATACTTTGGTCTTTCGTCCTTGCTTACCGTTTCCCAGTCGGTAATGGCCATTTCAGCGGTCATACTATACTGTGAGTTGAACCATTTGTCTGCCCAATCCACTTTGAACTCCATAAAAACACTGCTGTAGCCATAGTGCCATTTACCATTTTTTTCACGGTAATCCACCCGGTAGGATACTTCGGTGGGCCAAACGTCTACTTTAGCAGGCTTTCTGCGAACAAAAAGTTGCGCGGCTTGGTCTCTATCGGTAATGTTCAATGAAAAAACGGCTCCGGTCAGAATTTTATTCTCTACATCGATATACAGTTCTCCCTGGTACAATGGCTCCAAAATTCCTTCATGCTGGTTGAACCTGATGACATAGATCAATCTATCATTGGTTCTTACGGAACGGTCAAAAGTAAATTTGTAATTGGTAAGCGATTCTTCCGAGAATATGTACTCGGGATACTTCATCATATCCACGTAAAGTGTATTGTAGGGCCCTCCTTGCAGTTTCAGCGCTACAGTATCCAATTTACTGTAATCTGTACTTTTTCTGGCCTTGTAGAGCTCAACGGCATCTTCCCTGACTATATTATATGGCGTTTTGTATACATTCACAACCGCTTCGGCCAAGGAAACGTTCCTTCTACGTCTTTTTATGGTTTCCCTGTAAAATGCTGTCATTAATGATGGGTCCTGAAAGTAATTCTCGTCCCTGTTTTTCAGTGTTTCCTTCACTAGGCCCATGGCGTCCTTAGGTGCATTGATGTTTATTTCCGAAAGTTGTGTCACTGAAACTTCTAAGGATATTTCGTTGCCTTCACGTTCCAAGCCCGAAATGGGCAATGTTTTTGTTTTGTAGCCCAAAAAGGAGACTACCAAGTTTTTGCTGATATGCTCTTTGGGCACCTTAAGTAGAAAATTTCCCTCCGTATTGCTAATGGTACTAATGTTTGTACCCTCTACAGTGAGTGTAGCAAAGACAAGGGCTTTATTGCTCGAAGCTTCTTTAACCTCCCCACTATACTCATTGTAATCAAGCTCGGCATTATTTTGCTGAAATGCCAAGGATGACTGAGGCGCTAACATGACCAAGGCAGCAATTATACATAAGAATGTAGCCTTGAATTGTATGGGTGAAAACATTGATGGAGTTTTTATTGGCATATCCGCAATTTTTCCTTGTTACTTTTACTAAATGTACAAAAAAAAGGAGGTATGTATCAATGCTTTTTTCGTTAAAAAAAGCGAATAATACCCTCAAAACCAGATAAAAAAACTAATCTACCATAAAAATTGCATTGGCAAAGAACAATTTTCCGTTTTCCCAAAACCCTCTAAATAATGGATTGTCCACCATATAAATAACCTGGCCCCGGCCATGGTTTTCAATACCGAAGATTAATGACTCCGAAATCTTTTTCCTTGCTTCCGCTCCGGCAAAGCCTGAAAATGGTTTTGTATTTTGTTCAAGATATACTGCATTCCCGTTGTCCAGATATTGATAAGCGCTACTGCCCAGTTTTAGGGAGAAATAGTCAGAGCCATATCCGTAGGCTAAAGGGTTGGAGTTGTCTACTTTGGTTTTGAAGATAGCCCCTGTAATGGCCCCTTTGATACGTTCCCGCTCCCAGTCCTTGTATGGTTGTGGAGTGTTTTCATCATTTTCTGTTTCTTCCAATTTCTTTTTTTGGATGCCAAATCCCTTTTCGCCATCAAGGGCATCAATGGAGCCGCCCATAGCAATGATTTTTCCACCTTTTCTTACCCAACCTTTAAGCTCGGTAAGCTCGTCCTCATTAAAGTAGTTGCCGTAACGTCCATCAGGCAACACAAGGACATCGTATTCATATAGGTCTACTCGGTCGGCGTACTCATCGTCTATTACGGTAAGCGGGTAGTGCAATTGCTGTTCAAAAAAGTGCCAAATCTCACCAAATCGAAGTGTGGAGGTAGGCCCTCCGGACAATACGGCAATTTTAGGTTTGGAAATCATTCGAATGGATGAAGAACCAAAGTCCTTGCCCGAATCTACAAACCCTGTTCCTGTAGATGTAATGTCTTTTTTGAATTTTGTAGCAATGGATTGCAGGGTCGGAATAAAGTCTTCTTTATTTTCATTATCGCCCTTGGTGATGATCAACGTGCCTCTTTCAAAGGACCTCCCCTCAATAGTAAAAGGGTGGTCCGCTTTTCGAACCCTGATTCCTTCTTTTAGCAGAGCCGCTAAAAAGCGGGCGTCATCCATACTGTTCCAATCGGTCAAATAAGCATAGCTTCCACTCGCAATGTTCGAGGAGGGCACAGTTTCCTGGGTATTTTGCGAAGCAATTGCTGATGTTGATGCAATCGCATCCAAGCCGTATGCATAGGGCAACGACCACGCGGTAATGTCATAGGTCAATGAATCGGACAGTTTAGCGTTGGGTTCGAAAAGTACTTTTACCAATGTTCCCTTAGGTTGGTCTGTAGATACCACCATTCCATTTTTATTGATGGAAATGCTGCCGTTGCTCCCAGAACCATAACTATGGCCCTTGTAAGAGCCGCTTGTAAGGTCGCCGTATTCAATGTTATGTTTTTCCAAAAGGGATTTAAGAGCATCCAATTTGTCCTTCTCTCCTTTGAGTACGTAGCTTTTATATCTAAAATCTTTGTTTTGATGGAACTCTCTGAATTCTTGGTTGAGTTTTTCCGCGTTTTGGGAAGATACTTCCACGGTAGAAAGCCCGGTGGTAAAGTGATGGGCAATTCTATCTTTCAATGTCAGTGTATCGCCGATAGCGGTTACAATGCCCAAACCAGCTTGTCCGCTGCCCCCTTGTTCATAGGTCATGCCAATTGCGCCATTATAAATAGGGTAGGTGTCACCATAACTTGGATACAGCAGGTCAAAGACTTCTTTGGTAAAATAGAACCACCCGTTGGCATCAAAATATTTGGCATGGTTTCTACCCAAAGTCACCTGGAAATCGCGCTGGAAATCGGTAATTACCTCGTGATAGGGTTCCGCCGCTGGAGCAAAATAATATGGGCTGTTCACACCCTGCTCATGGAAGTCCACGTGTACATGGGGCAACCATTGATTGAACATTTTTAACCGTTGCTGGCTTTCAATCTGTGTGAGCCAGGCCCAATCGCGGTTAAGGTCGAACATATAGTGGTTGCTCCTGCCGCTCCACCATCCTTCATGATGTTCCTTACTGTTGGGGTCCACTTGGTAGGGTGTGTTTTTGTATTGATTGTACCAATTGCTGTACCTGTCCCTGCCATCAGGATTAATACATGGATCCATGATTACGACCGTATTTTCTAAATAGGAACTTTTTTTGGTCAAAAGTTCATAAATGGTTTTCATGGAAGCTTCCGTGCTCACACTTTCGTTCCCGTGCACGTTATAGCTCAACCAAACAATGGCTTTGGAGGAATTTCCCGAACCCTCCGTATCCTTTAAATGTTCCTGACGGATGGTCTCCAGATTAGCCAAGTTTTCCGCTGAAGACACATAGGCCAAAATCAATGGGCGGCGTTCGTTGGTCTTTCCGTAGACGGTAAGCTGAACCCTGTCCGGAGCGGACTCGGCCAAGTACTCATAGTAATCCACCACTTCATGATGCCTTGTGAACTGGGTACCGAGTTCATATCCCAAAAATTCAGATGGGGATTTTAACTGTTGTGCGGATAAAGAAATTGATGCTAATAGAATAAGGGAAAATAAAAATCTGGTCATGCTCGGTTTAATTGGTTTTACCAAATCTAATAATAAATTGAGCCAGAAACCTAATTTTATTGGGGTGGGACCGCTAAAATTGCATAAAATTCAATTAACGTATTTTTGGGATGAGAAATAAAGAAGAGACTTATCTTTGAACACCTCATTACTGTTTTAATGGAAGTAGAATGTATACCCTTTAAGGAGACCGGTTATTTTTCCCAATTAATTTGCGACTATTTAGATCAGAAAAAGGAACTGACATCCTTTTATAATAGGTTTCCCTTGTTGGAGAATTTTGAGGGCCAGATCAAAGAAAAAGCGTCCAACTACCCCAAGACAAACAGAACTGTTCTGGTCAATTCTTTGAAAAACCAGTATAAAAACATTGAAATCTCCAACGGGACCCAGCAAAACATCAATGCGCTAAAGGATGAGAAAACCTTTACCGTGGTTACAGGGCATCAATTAAATCTTTTTACCGGTCCGCTGTATTTTCTATATAAAATCGTTTCCACCATCAACTTGGCCAAAAAGCTCAATGAGGAACATCCAGATTATCAATTTGTCCCAGTATATTGGATGGCCACTGAGGACCACGATTTTGATGAGATCAATTATTTCAATCTACATGGAAAAAAGGTGCTATGGAACAAAAAAGCATCTGGAGCGGTAGGAAGATTGTCAACAGAGGGGCTGGAAGATGTATTTGACATATTTGCAGCGGAACTTGGAAATTTAGGGTTGACGGATAGCCTAAAGGAACTTTTTAGGTCGAGTTATCTTGAACATTCCAACTTGACCGATGCCACTAGATATCTTGCCAATGCCCTTTTTGGGGAACAGGGATTGGTAATTGTTGACGGAGATGACAAGGATTTGAAAAAACTGTTGGTTCCCTATGCCAAAAAGGATATTCTTGAACATACACCATTCCAAAACATTTCTGAAACCATTGATGCCTTAGGAAAGGTGTCTACGGACTACAACATACAGGTAAACCCTAGGGAAATCAATTATTTTTATATAAAGGATGGTCTGCGGGAAAGAATCGTGGAGAAAAGTGGAAAATACGGGGTCGTTGGCACCCAAATCCAATTTTCCAGGGAAGAACTTCTTTCCGAGCTTGAAGCCAATCCTGAACGTTTTTCGCCCAATGTGGTGGCGCGACCATTGTACCAAGAAGTGATTCTGCCCAACCTTTGCTACATTGGCGGGGGAGGTGAGCTAGCCTATTGGCTGGAGCTCAAATCTTATTTTGATGAGGTGGGGGTAACGTTCCCAATGTTAATGTTGCGTAATTCAGCCTTGTTGATAACGGAGAAACAATCTGAAAAAGTAGAGAAAATGGGATTGAAGGTTTCTCATTTATTTATGAAGCAGCATTCGCTCATCAACAAAAAAATACGCGATATTTCCAATATTGATATTGATTTTTCACCACAGAAAAGGTTGTTGGAAGAACAGTTTCAACATATGTACGATTTAGCGGAACAGACCGATAAAAGCTTTTTGGGAGCAGTAAAAGCTCAGGAAGTAAAACAGAAAAAGGGGTTGGACGCCCTTGAAAAACGTTTGTTAAAAGCTCAAAAGAAAAAGCTGAAGGATCATGTGGTGAGATTGACAGACCTTCAAAATGAACTTTTTCCGAACCAATCCTTGCAAGAACGACAACTGAACTTCTCTGAAATTTATTTGGAGATGGGCGATGCCTTGATTCCGATGTTATTGGATAAGCTAGATCCATTTTCCAAGGATTTTATTGTCCTAAGGCACGCTTAGCCAAAGTTTATAGGACATCACTAAAAAAATCAAAAAAAAATTAAACCTAGGTAGGGTATTTACATTTTGGATTGTTCCATAGGTGTAAATAGCTATGAAAATTTAAATTTTGAGTTGGTTAACTCATATGTTTAGGTTGGTTTTGATTTTATTGAAAAGCTCCGGAGTGGTTCCCGGAGTTTTTTGTTTTTATGATCAAAGCGCTTAAAATAAATCCTTGAAATGTGATTTTACCGCGAAGAGGGTTGCCTCCTTCATGGTGTCAAAACGTATATCGGCATGACCTACCCGTTCTTCTGGGCCAATACCTACGCTATGGAAGTTTCCTGCTTTTGCGGCATCGATTCCTTTTTCTGCATCTTCAAAAACAATACAGTTTTCAGGACGTAGTCCTAATTTTTCAGAGGCGAACAAAAAAATATCTGGAGCAGGCTTGCTCTTGGAAACACTGTTTCCATCACCGATTACATCAAAATAATGAGTGGCCTTGAGTTGTTGCAATACCTTGTTGGCATTTTTGCTCGCACTTCCTAATGCCACGCTGAAACCTTCCGACCGCAAATGTGTAAGCAGCTCCCTGGCACCTGGCAGGTAGTCCTCTTGGGTCATACCATCCAGACTATTGACATAGATGTCATTCTTTTTGGTGGCAAGTTCAACTATCGTGTTTTCATCCAAGGATACACCATTATGATCCATGATGACCTTTATAGAATCCATTCTGGAAATACCCCTCAGTTTTTCGTTTACCTCGCGGTCAAACTCCCAGCCCATTTCATCCGCTAACTTTTTCCAAGCATCATAGTGCAGTTCAGCGGTGTCCGTTATCACACCATCCAAATCAAAAATGAATCCCTTAATCATGGTTGGTTCAATTTAGACCGCAAAGAAATAATGAAATCAATTAAGAAAAAAACTATATAAGAGAGAACGCTTATTAAAAATAGAATGAGGAGAAGCCCAAACAAATGAAGTTGTTGATAACCCGTTGGAATTACTTTTGAGAAAAACTTGTCATAAATAACCTTTAAAAGATACTTTTGCAACTAAAGCAAATTGCTATTTTTGCCCATGCATAACAACGTACTCATCCTAGACTTTGGTTCCCAGTATACACAATTGATCGCAAGACGCGTTAGGGAACTCAACATTTATTCAGAAATTAAGCCGTACAATAAATTGCCCGAGGATTTATCGGAGTATAAGGCCGTTATCCTTTCGGGGTCGCCATCTTCGGTACGTTCCGAACAGGCGCCGCACCCTGATCTTTCAAAAATAAAGGGGAAAATGCCTTTATTGGGCATTTGCTACGGTGCGCAATACCTGTCCCACTTCCATGGCGGAAACGTGGCACCTTCGGCAACACGTGAATATGGCCGAGCCAACCTTTCCTATGTAAAGGAAGGAGAAGATTTTTTAAATGGCATAGGGGAAGGAAGCCAAGTATGGATGAGCCACAGCGACACCATAAAAGAATTGCCCGAGGGAGCAGTTCGTTTGGCCAGTACCCACGATGTGGAGAATGCAGCCTATAAAATAGCTGGGGAAACTACCTATGGAATTCAGTTTCACCCAGAAGTATACCACACCACCGACGGGAAAAAACTGTTGGAAAACTTTTTGGTGAATATTGCTGGATTGCAACAGGATTGGACCCCTGATGCTTTTGTGGAAACAACCGTGGAGGAGCTTAAGAAAGAAATCGGAGATGAAAAAGTAATACTCGGTCTCTCAGGTGGGGTGGATTCAAGTGTCGCGGCCATGTTGCTGCACAAGGCCATTGGCGATCACCTATACTGCATCTTTGTGAACAACGGGCTTTTACGGAAGAACGAGTTTGAAGATGTTCTGGATCAATATAAACACATGGGGCTCAATGTAAAGGGTGTTGATGCTTCGGCACGCTTTTTGGATGCCTTGAAAGGTGAATCGGACCCTGAAGGAAAAAGAAAGATCATCGGAAGGGTCTTTATCGAGGTTTTCGATGATGAGTCTCACAAAGTTGAAAATGCAAAATGGTTGGCACAAGGAACCATCTATCCAGATCGGATTGAATCCGTTTCAGCAAGTGGAGGTCCATCAGCAGTTATAAAAAGTCACCACAACGTTGGAGGATTGCCCGACTACATGAAGTTGAAAATAGTGGAGCCCTTAAAAATGTTGTTCAAAGATGAGGTAAGGCGAGTTGGGGCAAGTATGGACATGTCCCCTGAAATTTTGGGAAGGCACCCCTTTCCAGGACCTGGTTTGGGAATCCGTATCTTGGGAGATATTACAGCGGAAAAAGTGGCTATTTTACAAGAAGTGGATGCCATTTTTATTGAAGGATTGAAAAAATGGGGACTTTATGACAAGGTCTGGCAGGCTGGAGCCATGCTTTTGCCCGTAGATAGTGTAGGGGTAATGGGAGATGAGCGTACCTACGAAAAATGTGTCGCGCTTAGAGCGGTTGAAAGTACCGATGGTATGACCGCCGATTGGGTGAATTTGCCCTACGAGTTCCTGCAAAAAACCTCTAACGATATAATAAACAAGGTTAAAGGCGTTAATAGAGTGGTGTACGACATTAGTTCAAAACCACCGGCAACTATAGAATGGGAATGAAAAAATATATGTTACAACTGGTTTTTACCATGGTGCTCTTTTTTGCTATGGTACCGGTTTCTGCGCAAAACTATGCAACACATGCTGTAAAGGAAGGGGAAACACTTAAGAGCATTTCCCAAAAGTACAGGGTTACGCCCTACAGCATATTACAGGCAAATAAAGAAATCAAGAGTGCTTCTGATGTAAAGGAAAATACGATTCTTATAATTCCTTTGAATGGCAAACCTGTGGAAACTAAAACCAAGACCAAGGTCGAGGAGAAGCAAGAGGAAGAAGTGAAGCCAATCCGTTTTATACGTCACAGGGTAAAACGCAAGGAGACCATATTCGGCATCACAAAAAAGTACAATATCACCCAAGATCAGTTAAAAAGATACAATACCAATTTGTATTCAGAGACACTTGATCGTAAAATGATTCTTCAGATTCCGGTTTTCCCGGAAATTGACCCCGATGAAGAAAAGGAACTGGATTTTGAGGTTTATACCGTGCAACCCAAAGAAACACGATGGAGCGTAGCGCACAAATACGGTATAAGTGTGGATAGCCTTTTGATTTTGAACCCCGAACTGGACAAGACCACCAATTATTTGGCAGCAGGTCAAGAATTGAAACTGCCCAGACCAAAGGGAGATAGCTTAAAAGAACAAAAAACAGACCTGTTCACTTCGTATACGGTGCCGCCTAAAATGACACTTTACAGCTTGGGAAGAGAATATGGTATTCCAACAGATTCCATAGTGAGGCTCAATCCTGAGATTATGAAACAGGGCGGTCTCAAAGAAGGTATGGTGGTAAGGCTACCCAAAAAGAGGGATACCAAAGGAGAGGTAAATACGGAGAACTTTATTTTTTATGAAGTTAAACCCAAACAAAATATTTTTAGGATTACCCAAAACCTGAAAATCACGCGAGAGGAGCTATTCCGTTTGAACCCAGCGCTTGAAAATGGATTGAAGGCGGGAATGGTGCTAAAATTGCCCAAAGAAAAAGCCAAAGAGCTCGAAGTGAAGAATGCTTTAGTTCTAGATAAGATCAATTTGGTGGATAGCATAAATGTGGAGAATAGGCCTAAACTGGTCTTTATGCTTCCCTTTAGATTGGACAAAGTAAACGTGGCCGATACCGAAAAAGCGGAGGAATTGATTAAAAATCGTAGAGATTTGGCACTAAGTCTTGGATTTTACACAGGGGCTATGGTGGCTTTGGATTCCATTAAAAAACTAGGGGTTTCAGTAGATGTGAAAACCTATGATACACAATTGGACCAAGCTAAAGTGAAGGAAATTCTTTTCAGGGAAAATTTGAATGGAGTTGATGCTATTATCGGACCATTGGCTGCCGGGCCGTTGGACGAGGTGGCCGTACAGGCCGCTGCAAAAAAAATTCCGGTGATCGCACCCATTTCATCGGATAGTAAGTTGAGCCATAACAATGTGTTCTTCTCCGTGCCAAGAGATGCCGTGCTCAGGGATAAGCTACTATCTTACATGGAAAAAATCCATAAGAACGAGAATGTAATCATCATTGCCGATTCTACCCATCAGGTAGCTCACGATTCTATTTTGAGCAAGTTTCCGGCAGCGCAAATTGCCAAGATCATAGACAACAAATCATTGCATCTGGATCGCTTCCTTATCCAACTTTCCAATGAGAAGGAGAACTGGGTTTTCTTGGAAACCGACCAGCCCAATATGGTAGCAAGCGTCACTTCTATATTGAACTCGGCCAATACTCGAATAGGAGAGACCGTAGAAGGAAAGCAAACAAAGGTGCGTATGTTCACTACCAGCTATAATGGGGCATTCGAGGACGATGCCGTATCAAAAACGCATTTGTCAAACCTTAGATTTACATATCCTTCATTTTACAAGGAAAGTGAAAACGATTCCTTTGTAAGTGCATATACAAAGAAGTACGATGGGCTCGTACCGGATAGATATGCGGTAAGGGGATTTGATGTGACAATGGATGTTTTGCTTAAGCTTGCCTACAAGAAGAATCTTTTTGAAACTTCCAAATATATTGGACTTACCGAATATGCAGGTAATGGTTTTGATTATTTGAATGATTGGACCTCTGGTTATTTTAACAGGGCATGTTATATCATGGAGTACAATAACTTAACGATTAAGGAAGTAGAGCCAAAAAATGACGTCAAAAGTAACTTATAACGGAAATCTTCGCACCACATGTGTTCATCTGCGCTCGGGTAACGAATATATTACAGATGCCCCTGTGGACAATAATGGTAAGGGAGAAGCCTTTTCGCCCACCGATACCGTGGCCACTGGACTTGCCAATTGTATGATGACCATGATGGGCATTAAGGCGCGTGATTTGGAAGTGGACCTGACCGGAGCAACCGCCGAGGTAACAAAGCATATGGCGGCCAATCCAAGGAGGATATCCAAAATCGAGGTGAAATTTGAAATGCCCTCAGCTATTTCCGAAAAGCATAGAAAAATATTGGTGCATACCGCCAATACCTGTCCCGTACATTACAGCTTGCATCCAGATATTGAAAAGGTAATCGAATTTAATTGGACAAAATAGCTCCCATAGTATGTATTTTTCTACTTGGTTTTTTTGGATTGGCGCAAGAAATCGAGCAGGGAGTTCCATGGAGCGAAGATATAAGGCTTACTTGGGCCGATTTTAAGGGAAAAGTACCTCCCGCAGAAGAATCTGCGGCCACCACTGCAAGTGGTATCAGCTATTCCTATTCCGCAAATTTACTGCATCACGAGGTTCATTTGGATTTTGAAGTGAATGCCTATTTCTATCCAAACGAATCGTGGTATAGGCCAAAGCTGTGCAATGAAAATACGTTGGCGCACGAACAGCTACATTTTGATATAACCGAGATCTTTGCCCGTAAGATGCGGGAAAAGCTACACAGAACATCCTTTTCCGATGATGTAAAGGCAGAGGTTAAGAAGATATATAATGATATCTTAAGAGAACTTCAAGAGTATCAGGAGCGGTATGACTGGGAAACCAACTTTTCCCGAAACCGTGAGAAGCAGCAGGAATGGAACCAAAAGATTATGATGGCTCTTATGGATAGCTCAGGGCGCTGAATCATGAAAAAGGTCGAACGCCCACCATCCTAATTATTACTTGTTTTGGGCTCTTGGGCTAAATATCACACCTCGTAAAAGCATCTTTTAACGCCGCGATCTTATCCTCCCAGGTTACTATAAATTCTTGGGCCACATAGCCCTTGAAACCCGTTGCATGTATTGCTTTTATGATTGCAGGATAATAGAGCTCCTGTGTCTCATCTATTTCGTGTCTACCTGGAACTCCTGCACAGTGGTAATGTCCAAAATATGGATGGTAGTTTTGTATACTTCGGATGATATCGCCCTCTTGAATCTGCATATGGTAGATATCGAACAATAGTTTAAAGTTGTCGCTACCCAAGTGCTTGCAAAGTTCTACGCCCCAAATGGAATTGTCGCACATATAGTCCGGGTGGTTTACTTGGTTAAATAGCTCCATCTGGATAACCACCCCATGTTTTTCTGCCAAGGGCATGATCTGCGATAGTCCGTCAACACAATTTTGCAGACCCACGTAGTCGTTCATGCCATTTCGGTTACCGCTAAAACAGATAAGGTTGGTGTAACCGGCTTCGGCCACTTTAGGAATCATTTCCGTATAGTTTTTTATAAGCTGCTCGTGGTATTTGGGATTGTTCCAACCTTCGGTCAAACTAATTTCAGCCCCATTGCACATGGAACAATGTATGTCGTACTTCTTCAATATGTGCCATCTATCCGGTCCCACCAAATCAATGGCCTTCACGCCGAGCTCGTTGAGGGTCTTTAAAAAATCCTCCAAGGGGATGTCATTAAAGCACCATTCACAAACGCTGTGGTTAATATTGTTCTTGAGTTTAAATTCTTTGTTTTGGCCTTGGCCGTAAGCCATGGCAGAGGTTGAGGCCAGACCTGCGGACCCGACTGCGGCCGTGGCTATAAAATTTCTACGTTTCATTTTACGGATTTGTTCTGGGAAAGATAGTATTTTAGACCTAGATATGGAAATACACCCCGATTCAAAACAACTGTTGGAACTGGCACATTATAAGATGCCGTTCGGTAAGTTTAAGGGGCGCTACCTTGTGGATTTGCCTTTGCCCTATCTGGTCTGGTTCAGACAAAAAGGTTTCCCCGAAGGGAAATTGGGAAATTACTTAAATACCATGTTAACCATCAAGGACAACAACCTGGAACCCATCATTAGAAAGTTGCAAAAAGATTTTCCTCGTCAATCTACCTGATTTTTGCCCAGCAATTAGTAATTTTACGCCCCGTAATAGAATGATCAATATGTCAGATACCAAGTACATTTTCGTTACGGGAGGCGTTACCTCTTCATTGGGTAAAGGAATTATCGCCGCATCCTTGGCTAAATTACTACAGGCCAGGGGATACCGAACCACCATCCAAAAACTGGATCCATACATCAATGTTGACCCGGGAACACTTAATCCGTATGAGCATGGCGAATGTTATGTGACCGATGATGGTGCCGAAACCGACTTGGACCTTGGCCATTATGAGCGTTTTTTGAACGTACGTACGTCACAGGCCAACAATGTTACCACAGGTAGAATTTATCAAAGTGTTATTGAAAAAGAGCGTCGTGGGGAGTTTTTGGGCAAGACCGTTCAGGTTGTGCCACATATTACCAACGAAATTAAGGAACGCATCCAAATTTTGGGAAAAAGTGGCGATTATGATATCGTTATTACCGAAATTGGTGGAACCGTAGGGGATATTGAATCGTTACCTTACATAGAATCGGTTCGTCAATTGTTATGGGAATTGGGGGAACACAACGGAATTGTGGTGCACCTTACTTTGGTGCCTTTCCTTTCCGCTGCCGGTGAGTTAAAGACCAAGCCGACCCAGCACTCCGTTAAGACTTTGATGGAGAGCGGAATAAAGGCTGATATATTGGTATGTAGAACAGAGCACCATATCTCGGAAGACATTAAGGAAAAGCTGGCGCTATTCTGCAATGTGAAAAAAGAAGCCGTTATTCAATCCATAGATGCATCCACCATATATGATGTTCCCTTGTTGATGCAAGAGGAGGGGCTTGACACGGTGGCCTTGGAAAAATTGGCGCTGCCAAATACTACCGAGCCCAATCTGGACCAATGGAAAGAGTTCTTACAACGTCATAAAAATCCGAAGGACAAGGTTGTGATCGGGTTGATAGGAAAGTATGTCGAGTTGCCCGATTCATATAAGTCAATACAAGAAGCATTTATCCATGCTGGAGCGACAAACGAAGTGGAGGTTGAGGTAAAATCGATTCACTCCGAACATTTGTCGGCTAAAAACATTGAAAAGAAGCTGCAGGGGCTGGATGGCATTTTGGTAGCACCAGGTTTTGGTGAACGGGGTATTGAAGGCAAGGTAAATGCCGTTACCTACGCTCGTGAGAACAACATTCCTTTCTTGGGAATCTGTTTGGGCATGCAAATGGCCGTAATAGAATTTGCGAGAACCGTTCTTGGTCTGAGTCAGGCCAACTCTACTGAAATGAACAGTGAAACGCCGGACCCGGTCATTAGCTTAATGGAAGAACAAAAAAACATTACCGAAAAAGGTGGTACCATGCGTTTGGGAAGTTGGGACTGTCACCTTAAAGAGGGAAGTTTGGTCCATGGTGTATATGGCACTTCGGATATCGAGGAACGACACAGGCATAGGTATGAGTTCAACAATAAGTACAAGGACCAACTGGAGAAAGCTGGTTTGGTCGCTTCGGGGCTTAACCCAAAAACAGGTCTTGTGGAAGTTGTGGAAATTCCATCCCATCCTTGGTTCGTAGGGGTACAGTATCACCCCGAATATAAAAGTACCGTCGCAAGTCCACATCCATTGTTCGTGGGCTTTGTAAAGGCAGTATTGACCCAAAAACAGAAACAAAACAATGCCAGTTTGGCATAAAACAGGCTTTTGGACATATATTTGTCACCTGAAATACCAATACATATTTCTACTAAATAATATTCATGGAAGAAAAGAAGCTGGATATTAAATCCATTATTGGATTTGTACTGATTTTTGGGATACTCATTTTTATGTTTTTCCAAAATCAGCCAACGCCAGAAGAGCTTGAAGCTCAAAAAGAAGAACAAGCACGAATAGAAGCTGAGGCAGCCAAGAAGGAGCAAGAGGTCAAAACGGCTCCTGTTAAAGAAGCAACGACCGTCGACCTTAACGATTCCACTGCTGTTGCCAACTACAAAAATACAGTTGGGGCCTTTGGATTTACCCAAACTTCAGATGGGACCACCATTTTGGAGAATGAGGTGCTATATTTAGAAGTTGCCAATAAAGGGGGGCAGATAGTAGAGGCAAAAATGAAAGAATTTGTCACCTATGATTCCATTCCCGTTTATTTGGTGAAGGATGGAAATGCCAACTTTGCATTGAACTTTACCACATCGGATAACCGAGTATTGAGCACGGCCGATTTATATTTTGAGCCATCCCTAACCCAAAGCGGTGATAATAAGGTGCTATCCATGAAGGCAAAAGTTGCCAACGGCAAATTTTTGGAGTACCGCTACGAGATGAAGCCCAATGAATATTTGGTGGATTTTACCATGCGCTCCCAAGGTTTGAACGGGGTTTTTAACACCAGCAAACCTGTTACTTTGGAGTGGGACCTTAAAGGAATCCGACATAACAAGAGCGTACAGTACGAAAATAGATATACCCGTTTAACGTATAACCATGATGATGGTGATATCAGTAAACTTTCGGAGAGCAGTGATTTTGACGAAGAGACCGAGGAGGATGTAAAATGGCTATCGTACCGTCAGCATTTCTTTAGCTCCATTCTGGCAACCGACAACCATTTTAAAACTGCAGATTTAACTTCTACCAATTTGGTAGAGGAAGAAAGCAAAGAGCTACGTTTTACCAAAGAATATAGCACAAGGGCGCCTTTGGAATTCCAGGGGGGTGAAATATCGCAGAACATGCACTGGTATTACGGGCCTACGGACGTAAAAGTACTGGATGATTACAAGGATTTGGGATTGGCCGACTCCATTCCATTTGGATGGGGGATTTTCGGGTGGATAAACAGATACGTATTTACACCGTTCTACACCTTCTTAAGTTCGTTCTTGCCTTATGGAATTGCCATTGTGATTATGACCATTTTAGTACGATTGGCATTGTCGCCGGTGACCTACAAATCCTATTTGTCGCAGGCCAAGATGAAGGTGTTGAAACCTGAGATTTCGGAAATCAACGAAAAGTACAAGGACAACGCCATGAAAAAGCAGCAGGAGACCATGAAGGTCTACAATAAAGCAGGTGTAAGCCCTATGAGTGGATGTGTTCCCGCTTTATTGCAGTTACCTATTTTCTATTCCCTGTTCATGTTTTTTCCAACGTCGTTTGCGTTGCGCCAGAAACCTTTTTTATGGGCCGAGGATCTATCATCTTATGATACCATTTTTGAATTGCCGTTCACCATACCATTTTATGGAGACCACGTTTCACTGTTCCCGATTTTGGCATCCATTGCCATTTTCTTCTACATGCAGATGACCACTGGTCAGAGTATGCAAATGCAGCAGCAGCCCGGTATGCCGAACATGAAGTTCATTATGTATCTATCGCCTATTATGATGTTGTTCTTCTTCAACAACTATGCGAGTGGGTTGAGTTTATATTATTTTATCTCCAACTTGATTACCATATTTATTATGTTGGCCATCAAGAACTACATTCTGGATGAAGAAAAGATTCATGCACAGATACAGGAGAACAAGAAAAAGCCTAAAAAAGAGAACAAGTTCCAGCGTAAGATGCGCGAAATGATGGAACAGGCCGAAGAGCAAAAGAAATCAGGAAGAAGATAACCTGAAAGTAGCTTTTGGCATAAAAAAGAACTCCCCCAAGGTTGCCTTGGGGGAGTTACCATTTACAGGTATAGTTTGGAAAGATTTGGGACTCCAAAGATGCGGCATTACCTAGACTGAAAAAATTAATAGTTGTAAAACAGTCGCTTTTTGTGGGTAAATATTCCGATGTTGATGTGTCATCGATAAACGGTAACCTGTATACGATAAAAAGCCCCCTCAATTAATTTTGAGGGGGCTTTTAAACACTATCTATCAATCAAAAATCAGTTAGTTTGATGTATCCGGTATGAGTACGGTATCCACTACATGAATAACACCATTGATGGCTTGTACATCCACGGCATCTATACCAATGCCTGTGTTTCCAGCACCATCAGTAATGTCTGCTATATTGTCTCCAGTACCTGGCAAGTTTATGGTAATCATATCACCTTCCAAAGTTGTTGCCGTAGTGCCGTCGCTGAGGTCGCCTGAGCGAACATTGGCTCCTGCCACTACATGATGCTGAAGTATCGGGGTCAAGTCAGCTTCACCAGGAATACTTGCAAGAGCCGCAAACGCATCATTTGTGGGTGCGAACACGGTAAATGGATCGCTACCTGCCCCATCTTGAGCGGACAATACACTTACAAAATCAGTACTTGGCGTCAATTCAGTCAATGCTTGTACCAAAGTAGAGAAGGTAGGGTCGGCTGTAGCAAAGGTCACCACGGTAGGCAGGTCGATTACTGCATCTACAGTGTGAATGACCCCATTGCTGGCTACAATATCTGCCATTACCACATTGCTGGTTCCATTTAAGGTCACACCATCATCTGTGTTAATGTATAGGCTTAAATTTTCATCTACATCAAATTCGGCTGCAGTGTTTACATAGGAATTGGTCAAACCAGAAGAGAATGCAGCAGCACCCACCACAACGTGGTTGGATAGAATCGCGTTGATATCATTGGAATTTGGATTAGTAAATGCACTGAATGCATCATTTCCTGGTGCAAATACGGTGAAAAGCTCCTCTTCATCGGATAGCAAATCGGTGAATGTGGTATTTCCGCCATCTGTCAAAGCAGCGACTAAAGACGAAAGCCCTGGGTTGGCAACCGCATGGTCCACAATGTTAGGGATATCTATTACGGCATCCACCACATGAACGATACCGTTCAAAGCTTTAACATCCGGAGTTACAACAGAAGATACGCCGTTAAAGGTAACACCATCCGAAGTATCAAAGAACAAACTTACCATTTGGTCTCCAGCTCCTGTGGCCATAGTACTTGTATAACCAGAACCAAGCCCGGTCAAATCTTCCGAGGAAATTTCACCGCTAATAACGTGGTTAAGCAATACGTTGGTCAAAACGTCAACAGGGATGTCATCCAAAGCTGCGCCATCGAGGAATGTCTCGAATGCTTCGTCCGTGGGAGCCAATACGGTAAATGGTCCATCACCGCGCAACACGGTTGGTAAATCTCCGTCGGCTGCGGTTAGTGCGGCCACCAAGTTTTGTAGATTTTCATTTCCCATGGCCAAATCTGTAATGGGAACAAGGATAATGTCGGCCAATTCGTCCAAAATGGCTTGAGGTAATAGCACCTTATCTATTACGTGAACCACCCCGTTGGAAACCTCGATGTCGGCATCAACCACTTGGGCAGGAACATCGGTAGCATCTTGAATAAATACATCACCATCGATTACCACTTGTAAGGAAGAACCTTGAAGAGTAGTAAGACTCATACCATCGGTTAAATCTGTGGAAAATGCAGCATCGGCCACTACGTGATAAGTAAGAATTACAGCAAGTAAATCTTGCAATTGTTGTGAACTAAAGTCATCGAGCGAATCAAAACCATCCAATTGGGCAAGCAAATCGTTGAATGCTTCGTTGGTCGGGGCAAATACGGTAAATGGTCCTTCACCGCTAAGAGCTGTGATCAAATCGTTGTTGGCACTTTCATCTGCCTTTTGAAGCGCAGCAACCAAAGTACTTAATTCAGAAGTTGCTTGGGCTGCCTCTACAATATTGGCATCCTCTTCCATTGGTGGTGTTGGGCCGTTGTCGTCATTGGAGCAAGAGGTCACACCAATAAATAAGAGCAATAATGTCAGTCGGCTTAAGTGTTTTAGAGTTTTCATGTTGTTTAAAGATGTTTGTTTAACAATTTAAAAATAACATTAAACAAAATAAAAACAACAATGTTTAACATTTTCACTAAAAACTTTAACAAAAATTATGGTCTTGACATTGTGTGGGTTATAATTACCGTTTATATGCTTTAAGACAGATTTACAATTTTTAATGAATGTCAATTTGTATTTTTGTAGCCTTAATCAAATGCAATGAAAAAGGTTGTTGTTGGACTTTCGGGAGGAGTGGATTCGAGCGTGGCCGCTTACTTGCTCAAAGAACAGGGATATGATGTGATTGGTCTTTTCATGAAGAATTGGCATGATGATTCCGTTACCATATCCGAAGAATGTCCTTGGCTAGAAGACAGTAACGATGCTTTGATAGTTGCTGAAAAGTTGGGCATTCCTTTTCAGACTGTGGATTTGAGTGTAGAGTACAAAGAGCGTATAGTGGATTACATGTTCAATGAATATGAAAGAGGAAGGACTCCCAATCCGGACGTGCTGTGCAATCGTGAGATAAAATTTGATGTTTTCATGAAAATAGCACTGCAATTGGGTGCGGATTATGTAGCAACCGGTCATTACTGTAGAAAGGGAACCATCCAAAATGAAGATGGAACTGAAACCTACCAGTTGTTGTCTGGTAAGGACCCCAATAAGGACCAGAGCTATTTCCTTTGTCAATTATCGCAAGAACAATTATCCAAAACCTTATTCCCGATTGGAGAATTATTAAAGCCGGAAGTACGAAAGATTGCAGCTGAAAATAATTTGATCACTGCAGATAAAAAAGATTCGCAGGGTTTGTGTTTTATAGGAAAAGTACATTTGCCAGAGTTTCTTCAACAAAAATTAAAGCCCAAAAAAGGGGTTATCGTAGAAGTTCCAAGTAATGCAACACAGTTTTCCGCAGTGGTTCCCGATTTTCAAAGTGAAAGAGAGAAACTTACCTTTCGTGCGGAGAAACCAGTTTACAACGAATCGGATGGAAAGGTTGTTGGAGAGCATCAAGGCGCGCACTATTTTACCATTGGCCAGCGAAAAGGCCTAAATGTTGGCGGAACAAAGGAACCATTGTTCGTTATCGATACCGATGTGGACAAGAACATTATCTATACCGGTCAGGGAAAAGCACACCCTGGTCTGCTTAGAAATACATTGTTCATTAAAGAGGACGAACTCCATTGGGTACGCCCTGATTTAGCCTTGAAGGTAGATGAAACCATTGAGGTGATGGCACGTATTCGGTACCGACAGCCCTTGCAACCCGCAACCCTTTATAAAGTAGAGAATGGTCTGTTCGTTGATTTCAAGGACAAGCAATCCGCTATAACCGAAGGTCAGTTTGCGGCTTGGTACCTTGATGACGAACTGGTAGGCTCTGGGGTAATATCCTAAAGGAATTCCTTATTTATTTTGATTATTTTGGTGGAAACTTGAAGAAAATTTTCATGCAAAATAAAATCACAAGACTTTTCGGAATCGAACACCCCATCATTCAAGCAGGTATGGTATGGGCCAGTGGTTGGCGTTTGGCTTCAGCGGTTTCCAATGCAGGTGGATTGGGATTGTTGGGTGCGGGCAGTATGTATCCCGAGGTGCTGGAGGAGCATATCATCAAATGTAAAAAAGCAACCAGTAAGCCTTTTGGGGTGAATGTCCCCATGTTATATCCCGACATTGAAAAATTGATGGATATTATTGTAAAACACGAGGTGAAGATTGTATTCACATCCGCAGGAAGCCCTAAAACCTGGACTTCATTTCTTCAAGAAAAAGGGATGACCGTCGTACATGTCGTCAGTAGCGTAAAGTTTGCCTTAAAAGCCCAAGAAGCTGGAGTGGATGCCGTTGTGGCAGAAGGTTTTGAAGCAGGTGGTCATAACGGCCGTGACGAAACCACGACCATGGTATTGATTCCATCCGTAAAGGAAAAAATTGATATTCCATTGATTGCCGCAGGAGGTATTGCCACGGGAAGAGCCATGTTGGCTGCCATGGTACTGGGTGCGGATGGTGTTCAGATAGGTAGCAGGTTCGTCGCCTCACCAGAAGCTTCTTCCCATGAATTGTTCAAAAAATGGGTGGTGGATGCCAAAGAGGGCGATACCCAGTTAACACTAAAGGAACTTGCTCCCGTACGATTGCTCAAAAACAAATTCTTCGACGACATTCAAAAGGCTTATGCTAGCGGAGCGACAAAAGAAGAATTGATCAAACTACTGGGAAGAGCAAGGGCAAAAAAAGGGATGTTCGAAGGTGACATGGAAGAAGGTGAACTGGAAATAGGACAAGTTTCCGGTTTGATTCATAACATAACTCCAGCAGCAGAAATTGTTCGTGAACTTATGGATGAGTTTCATGAAGCAAAGGCTCAGATGCAAGAGTATTAGGGTGTTGGCCGGAGTTTGGGAAACTTTTAATATATTTAGAGGACAATGAGAACACTTATCTTCGCACTACTCTTTCTTTTGCTCGCTCATAATTGCCATGCGCAAATAGGGCGGGACAAAGTGCTTCATTTTGTTGGCGGGAGTCTTTTTGGTCTTGCCGGGGCAGGAATTGCAAAGCATGCAACCGAGGGGAACCGGGTATGGACCTTCGTTGGTGCCGTTGCAGGAAGCGCCATAGCGGGCGTGGCAAAGGAAGCTATTGATGCCGGACAACGGGAAAACGGTTGGGACAATGAGGATTTGGCTGCAACCATATTGGGTGGGATCACTGCGGGTATTGCGATAGATTTGTTTTCCAAAAAAGATAGTCGGGGACGTTTACGAGGTCGATATTCGACATTCAATTTCAACAAGAAACAATACCCAGCCCTACAAACATCAAAATTGGTAGTTTTGGATGGCGTGCCTCCATCCTTAAGTACTTTGGGCCTTTCCAACTACGAGCTTACCGCTAAATAATTCCCCTAGCTTTTATTTCCAGATACTTGTTGATTGTATTGACGGTCAGTTCTTCCGGCTTCGTCAAAATGGTCTGTATGCCATATTTTTGAAGTTCCTTTTGCATTAGTTTTTTCTCCAATGAAAACTTCTCCGCAATGGTTTTATGGTAAATGGATTGAAGGTCCTCGGCATCGGTTGCAATCAAGGATTCCAATTCTGTGTTTTCGAAGAAAATGACGACCAAAACGTGTTTTTTTGCCATCGCTAAAATAAAGGGCAATTGTCGTTTTAATCCCGAGATATGCTCAAAATTGGTGTAGAGTAGTAAAAGGCTACGCTGATTTATTTTTCGTTTTACATGGGCATAGAGCAATCCAAAATCCGAATCGGAATAGTCTGTGGATATATTGTACAGACTCTCCATGATGGTGTTGAGGTGTGTGATTTTTTGAACCGCTGGAACAAAAGTCTCTATCTTTTTGGAGAAGGTCAACAATCCCGTTTTATCGTTTCTTTTGAGGGCTACATTGGAAAATGCCAAGGCCGAATTGATGGCGTAATCCAATAAGCTCAATTCGTTAAAGGGCATTTTCATCACTCTTCCCGTATCAATAATCGAGTAAATAGGTTGGGACTTTTCATCTTGATATTGGTTTACCATTAATTGGCTCCTTTTTGCCGTGGCCTTCCAATTGATGGTTCGAACATCATCCCCTTTAATATATTCCTTGATTTGTTCAAACTCTTGGGTATGCCCGATACGTCTTATTTTTTTGAGTCCAAATTCTGTTAACCGATTGCTCGTCGCCAAAAAATCATACTGCTGCATTTGAATAATGGACGGGTAAACGGGTACCATTTGATCCTTTTGAAAGGTATATTTTCTTTTGATGATACGAATTGGTGAGGAAGCAAAAACAATCAGGTTGCCAAAAACATATTCTCCGCGTTCCACTGGACGAACCGAGTACTCAAAAAAATGGGGCTCGCCTTTATGAATGTGGGTTCTGTGCTCAAAATCCCTTTTTTGGAATTGTATGGGCAATTCATCGATTATAGATGCTTCCGTTCTAAATGGATGTTTGGAGGTAAAGTGTACGGATAATATATTTTCATCACTATTGGATAATTTTTGTGGCGGATTTCGGTGTGCCTGAATGCCATTCTTTGTTGCATACATTAAATAGAGGTCCAAAAAGAAAAGCGCCAATAATACATAAACCAATAACCAAGCGATGGGGTACAGATTCGGTACCCAATAGGAAATTACAAAGCATGCGGAGAGCACGGCGATATACCTAAAGAAACTATTGTGTATGTACAGTGACCGGAGGAATGCCATACTTAACGCGGAATTTCAACGGATTCCATGATCATGGTAACCACACTTTCGGTGGTCATGCCTTCCATTTCCCGCTCAGGTGTTAAAATGACCCTGTGGTTCAGTACCGGTACCAAGGCTTTTTTTACATCTTCGGGAATTACAAAATCCCTTCCGGAAATCGCAGCAAAAGCTTTGGCCGCTGTCAACGTTGCTATGGATGCCCTTGGCGATGCACCTAAATATAAATGTGGATGATTTCGGGTCTGTGTGATGATGTTTGCGATGTAATCCAGTATTTTTTGTTCCACCACCACTTCATGAATATTCTTTTTGAACTCTGCCAGTTTTTTTGGGGTCAGTACCGCTTTTATTTGATCTTGTGGTTTTTCACCTTTCCGTTCGTGATGGTTCTGCAGGATAATCACTTCTTCCTCTACAGAAGGGTAATCCACCTTGATCTTGAAAAGAAAACGATCCAATTGAGCTTCCGGCAGGGCGTAAGTGCCTTCTTGCTCAATGGGATTTTGAGTTGCCAATACCATAAATGGTTCTCCCATTTTGTAAGTGGTTCCATCGAGGGTGGCTTGTCTTTCTTCCATGGTCTCAAAAAGTGCGGACTGTGTTTTGGCAGGAGCTCGGTTGATTTCATCAATCAAGATGATATTGGAAAATATGGGTCCTTTTTTAAATTCAAACTCGGTTGTTTTGGAATTGAAGACGGAAGTACCCAAAATATCACTTGGCATAAGGTCCGGGGTAAATTGGATACGGTTGAACTCCGTTTTCAATGTTTTGGCAAAGAGTTTGGCAGTCACCGTTTTTGCAATCCCGGGTACGCCTTCTATCAAGGCATGCCCATCGGCCAAAATGGAAATGATCAATAGTTCTATAAAATCCTTTTGCCCTACAATTATAGTGGACAGTTCTTTTTTTACCTGTTCCACGGTGTCCCTTAATTCTTCCAAAGGAACCCTGCTATCAAAGTTCAAGTCATTATTTTCCATCAACGTTTGCTTTAAATGCTTCTATTTTTTTATTGAGATTCTTCAGTTCTTCTTCAGTGACCTGTTGTTTTTCCCTGAGTTTGATGATCGTCCCCATTAAATTTTTTACCTCTTCCAATGTAGAGTTGCTTCGCAGGGCCAAGTTTCTTATAAATATTTCATCTTCCAAATCTTGTGTTGCAACATGCAGTTTAGACCTGAGATATTCCAAAAAATAATCAATTTTATGCTTGGTGATCAGGGGCAGTTCCTTTTGTTCAAAATACATGTCTGCAATGGTGCGGGTAAATGCCAAGGTTTGGTTTTTTACCGGATTCACTACCGGAATGGCCCTTTGCTTTCGCTTTCCTTCAAAAATAATGTAAACGATTGCCCCGATGAGAATGAGGTAGTAGGCCCATTTGAATTCATCCGTATTCAGGAACAAATACATGGGCGAGGTGTAAAACGATTTGCCGGATTTATGAAAATTATCCATGTAAATGGTGCGGTTGCTGTCTAAATAGGATAACAGTCCCGTCGTGTATTCATTACTATCGTCCTTCAATATGAAATAGTTGGTAAAAGCTTTTGGGAAGCTGGAGAGAATAATTTCTCCATTACCGAAGGGCTGTTTTATGGTATTGGCATGTTTTGTTACGGTTCCCGTACTATCCGCATTGGTATACACTTGACCGAGAACCGTTGTCCGAAGGGTATCCAACCGGTCGAAGCTCGGAGTGTAATAATCTTTGGTGAACTTGACCTTTTGGTTTTTGAAAGCTGGATTGACGAGTTCAAAATAGAAAATAGGTTCCAATTGGCCGTCATTGTAAACAAAGCGCTGTCCTAAATTTAGGGTGTCCAATAATTTTGTCTCAAAAGAACTTGATGCTACAAATAGTTGGTTCCCTTGATTGACCCATTCCAAGATTGTATTGAGTTCTGCTTCTTCAAAAGAAACGTTTTCGTTCACAAAAAAATAGGCGCCTTTGATGGAGTCGGTACGGCTCAGGAATTCAAAAGGTGGTTTCTGGATTTGCTGGACTGCATCTGGAAAATGTTTTTCCATTACATCGTTCAGTACATAAGTCCCATAAGGTATTTTGTGGTGGGATACATAAGACGGAAACCAGTTGATTTTTTTTGGCTTGTTGTATTCCAAGGCAAACATAGCCGCCAAGGTCAAAATACCTATTGATATGTATATCCATCCTTTTCTAGACATCTGCTATCGATTTTTTTAAGGATGAAAATACAAGTTCGGCCTTTTGGTAGCGCTCAAGGTTCAGCTCAAATTCCCCGTACCAAACGTAATCGTACAGTAGGGTGGCTTTTACGAAATCATTTTTAAAGGGACTATCGGATATCTCGGCCATGTAGTCATCGTTCGTCTTCTGTTGTTGCCAATCTATCAATTCCCGTTCCGATAGCAATTGAAGGATGAAGAGATAGTAATATCGAATCGCCAGTCTATAGTTTTCATCGGCCAGTGCCTTTTTTATCAGTTCCTGAATGTCCTCGTTCTTAATAATGTGTTCTTCCTCGGAGAGGGTCACCACATTTGGATTTTTCTTGTTCTTGCCCATGCCCAGAATACTGGATTTTACAAAAAACCGAATCACCAGATACAGAAACAATGCAAGTAACAGATAGGGCAATATTTTTAAAAAAACAGCCAAGTAGCCCTCTGCATTGCCCACACCAAAAATCCATTCGAAAAAACGCCGTAGAATGTTGTAGAACCAGTTGACGATATCCGTCCACCAACCGTTTTCGGTTTTTACTTCTTCGTAGTTGAAGTCGCTATCATTTCTGTAAGAGTCCAGTTCTTCCGAACTCAGCTCGATAGGTTGTAGGTCCGATTCATCATACTTGACCACGGAATCGTTCTGGGCAAAAATGATTGTCCACGATAACAGTAGGTATGATAAAATCAGTTTTTTGAGCATTTATTCCTCCGAGGATTTTCCGAGACTTTCAATACGTTCAAAAGTACCGGTAAAATTTTTCTTCTCGTTAAGATTGAAGAAAATCAACGAGGTGGCCACTAAAAAGATAATGTTCATCAGAAACTGCACCAATGTGCTCAAAATGTTCAGTATCAAATAAATGGGGTCGTTGAAAACATTGAAGTTCTCGGCATCCATCTCACCCGAGAAAACGCCCATTTTTATCCAGCTGTATATGATGGTCGGTAAACTAAACGCATACGAAGCTACGGCCACAATAATATAGATAACAAATAAAGTGGCGAAGGTAATCCACCAATTTTCTTTGATCAAGGTGAAACTGTATTGGTAAGATTCCATAGTATCCTTTTTAAGAAAAACCAGAATGGCAAAGGAAACCGATAAGGGAACAGCCAAATAAATGCCAGGGATTAAACAGAACATTGCTCCGATAAATACGGACAATCCCACAATAATGCCCAGGCCTATCAAAGACCAAAAGGAACCGTAAACACCACTTCGTATTTCATCATAATTTGTAGAACCCCTATGGGAAATGTATGATTTTATATAATGTAACACAGTGCCCTGAGCCAACACGTATGCAGCTATCGAGCTCAAGAGCAGAGCAACCACGGCCAAAACCATAATCAATGGGGAATATGTGGAAATGGTGGTGTTTCCAATGGCGGTAAGATTAAAGATATCGCCAATGGTGTACATATAGAACCCCATAGAAACCAGCATGACCACTATATATGGACCTACGATTTTTAGGATGGTTCCCAAAAAGGGTTTGAACTCGTTTCGGATAAAAACAAAAGAATCGGAGAGGATTTCTCCCAATTCGCGCTGTTTTTTAAACTCGATATAGTTATTCGGTGTCTGCATGTGTGGTTTTTCTATGGATTTGGTATGGATAAATGATATAATAAAAAACGATTAGGGACAGCGAGGCCAGAATGATAAAAATGGCCAGCCAGTCGGGCATTTCTGTATGTCGTGTAACAAAACCTTCCAAAAAGCCGGCAATGATAAAAAAAGGAACTGTGCTCACCATTATTTTTAGTCCGTTTTTGACTCCTCTTTTAAAAGATTCCAAACGGGTATACGTGCCAGGGAATAGAATACCATTGGCCAACACCAGTCCGGCACAACCGGCGATGATGATTACGGAAATCTCTATAGTGCCATGAATCCAGATGGTTCTGGCGGATTCCCACAGTAGTCCCTTCTCATAAAAAAAGTACTGAAAACTACCCAGCATAATACCGTTCTGCAACATGATATACAGCGTGCCCACACCCAAAAAAATACCAAAGGCAAAGGCATAAATGGCCACTTTGATATTGTTTATGGTGATGCCCAAAAACATATTAAAGGCACCTTGCTCTTTATATACTGCCATTGGGTCGCCTTTTTCAATATTTTCCAAGGTCATGTTAACATAACCGTTGCCCAAAATGGAACGGACGAAGTCACCTTCATTGGCCGAGGAGAAGGCTCCCACGACAACAAAAAAGGAGAACACTAGAAAGGAAATCAGTAATTCGCGGTGATGGTGTTTGAACATGGTAGGGAACTCCGTTTTCCAAAAATGGACAATACGGTTTCTTGATTCCCGTTTGGTCTTATATATTTTTTGGTGCGCTTGGGAGGCAAGCGTGTTCAAGTAAATTTGGGTGTTGCTGCCAGGATAGAAGGTCTTTGCGTAACTTAGGTGGTCGGTAATCTCAATGTACAGATCCGAAAGCTCATCTGGATGAAGTTGGCCCTTATTGATCAGGGCATTTTCAAAAGCGGCCCATTTATCCTTATTTTGCCTTACAAAAGCGGCCTCGCGCATTCAATTAATGGTTTGTAGTAAAGAAACTAAAATATGGAACAATTTCAAATAGAAACGGCCCAAAATATAACCATCAATCAAAATACATCCCATCTCGGTGAACGTATGTTGGCTTACATCATTGATACCTTTATCATTGTGGTCTACACTATTTTGATGTTTGTTTTTTTGGCCTCCCTTGATATTGATATGGGGGATCAATGGGCGTTCTACTTGATTCTTTCCCTACCGGCATTTTTATATTATCTGCTTTTTGAGACCCTGATGGATGGAAAAACCATTGGCAAGGGAGCCATGAACCTTCGTGTGGTGAAACTGGACGGGTCCAAGCCCAACTTCGGCAACTATTTTGTACGATGGGCACTACGGATCATTGATGTGGGAATAACATCAGGAGGTGCAGCCGTTCTTACCATTTTGATTCGGGGCAAAGGACAACGAATCGGTGATATTGCTGCCGGCACCACGGTTATCAGTGAAAAAAAGCACGTATCCTTAAAAGATACCTTGCTTAGGGAATTGCCAGAAGATTACAAACCTACCTTTCCACAGGTTACTGTTTTTAAGGACCAGGAAATGCGAACCATTAAGGAGTTGTACGACAAGGCAAGGCTCAATGGAAACCATAACGTAATTGTTTCTTTGGATAAGCGTATCAAGGAAGTATTGGGAGTGCAGACCGCATTAAAACCCATAGAGTTTGTGGATGTGATCATTAATGACTACAACTATTACACCCAAAAAATGTAGGCATGCTATACCAGACCATTGATATTTTGGGCACTATTGCCTTTGCCATTTCTGGGGTCTTGGTGGCCATGGAAAAACGATTGGATTTGTTCGGTGTGCTCATTATTGCCTTTGTAACCGCTATCGGAGGCGGTACGTTACGTGACCTGTTGATAGGAAACACACCAGTAGGTTGGATGCATGACCTTACTTATGTGGTCACCATTTTTATTTCGGTAGTTTTTGCCATCGTATTTGTGAACAAACTCAAATATCTTAGAAAATCTTTGTTCCTGTTCGATACGATAGGAATAGGACTTTATACCATGGTTGGTGTGGAGAAGGGGCTCGAAGCTGAACTTTTACCGGTTATCTGTATATTTTTGGGTACGATGACAGCTTGTTTTGGAGGAGTAATACGCGATATTCTATGTAATGAGATTCCCGTCATCTTCCATAAAGAAATCTATGCAACGGCATGTATATTGGGTGCCTTGAGCTACTTTTTGATCATACAGTTCCCGGTCAAGGATGAATATGCCTATATCGCAGCTATTTTAGTGGTGATCTTGTTGAGGTTATTGGCCGTTCGCTTTAAGATAACTCTTCCCAGTATCTACGGTAAACAAATGCCGTAACCTATCTCCTAAGTTTTTTACAACTGTGGTTAGTTGTTGTTTAGCACAATTAACCTATCGTTAATAAATTTTACTTTTTCGTTAGTCGAAACCGCTCGGCCTTAGATCTACATTGCCTGCAATCATAAAAATTAACCTTTCGGGAGGTTGTTTGTCATCTTCAATTTCCCCAAACCAATCATTCAATCAGGTATGAGAACATCGCGATCATTAACTTTTACAATTTTGGGATTGATTTCCTTTTTTGGAGTCTATCGGGCAAATGCACAAGGGTGTGTGGCCATCAGACATTTTTCCTCATGTGTGGGAAATACTTTGGAAAACAATCTTTTGGGGCCGGGGGATATCCAAATAGGAAGTAACTACCGGTATTTTAAATCTTTCCGTCATTTTAGGGGAACCCACGAGGAACCCGACCGTGTTTCCAACGAAACTGAGGTAATCAACCATTCACATTCATGGGATTTCTTTTTGACCTACGGGATTTCGGACAGATGGTACGCCAGCATCACCATTCCAACAGTAATCAACACACGTTCTTCACTCTACGAGCATGGTCGTGATGAGCGAAATACGACCTTTTCCCGTGGCTTGGCCGATATAAGGGCAGGAGTCGGTTATTGGCTCTTCGACCTTGAAAAGCACCAGAACGGGAACGTGGCATTGGGATTGGGATTGAAAATTCCAACGGGAAGTTATAATGCTTCTGACATTTTTTACAATGTTGGTCCGGAAGGCGGACCTGAGGTCAGACCGGTGGACCAGAGTATTCAGCCAGGAGACGGAGGTTTTGGAATTACGGTAGATTTTCAGTTTTACCAAAAAATTGCAGAACGCTTTTTTGCCTACGGAGGTGGTTTTTATTTGATCAATCCAAGGGAGGTAAATGGAACGAGGACCTTTAGGGAAACTTTGAGCCCAATTCTCCAAAATGAGGCGATCATGGCCGTTCCGGACCAGTTTTCCGTTAGGGCAGGGGTAAGCCATAGTTTGAGCAATACCATTTCTGCTTCATTGGGGGCTCGGTACGAAGGTGTACCGGTCAAAGACCTGATCGGAGGGAATGAAGGATTTAGAAGGCCGGGAAATGTACTTTCCATAGATCCAGGAATCGCTTTTATGAAAAATAACTTTTCCTTGAACCTCAATGTGCCTTTTGCGGTAAGAAGGGAGCGTCCGCAGAGTGTCACAGATTTGCAGACCGAACAAGCAACAGGAGAGCCTCGAATGGGGGATGCCGCATTTGCTGATTATTTGATCAATGTTGGAGTGTCCTACCGGTTTACAAACAATAAGGTCAAGGTGAATCCAGAACTTATGAATGAATTCAATAATTAAGCTGTCAACATAAATGCACTTTACAATTGCCCAACAAATAAAAAAGTTATCATTTATATGTATTTTACTCTTTGGTCTTCTGGGAAGGAGTCAGGAAAATCTCATAGGAAAGGTGGTCGATGCCACAGATGGTCAACCCTTGGTCGGAGCACAAATAGTGCTTAACCCAAGTCAAAAGGGAACTTTGACCGATGAGTTTGGATATTTTCAAATTGGTGTGGATCCAGGTGACAGTTCTATAATTGTGAGGTATTTGGGCTATGAGGAACAAAAAATGTTCATTTCAAATATGCTGGAATTAGGCACCATAGCATTGAACAGGTCCAACACCACATTGAGCGAAGTAATTGTAAGTGCATCACCCAAAAATTTTAAAAGTGAATTTAAAGGGAGCAATTTTAGAATCGATCCCGTTTCATTAAAAAATAGTAATCCGTTGAGTACCGAGGAAGTGCTCCGGACGATTCCCGGTGTTAATATTGTTGGGGACATGGGATTATCCAACCGACCTAACATAAGTATTCGGGGTTCGTGGGGCAGGCGCTCCAAAAAAGTGCTTTTGATGGAAGACGGGACACCGGCGGCACCGGCACCGTATATAGCTCCAGGTGCTTACTATAATCCGGTTAGCGACCGTATCACCTCGATCGAAGTGTATAAAGGAGCGGATTTGCTACGGTACGGCCCCAACAATATGTACGGCGCTGTCAACTATATTACCGCGCTACCACCTCAAAAACCCACTTTGCGGCTTAAGTTGACAGGAGGTCAGCGCAATTATACCACCGGCCTGTTTTCATACGGAGGAACTTGGAACGCTATAGGCGGTTTGGTGGAAGGTGTTTACAAGAAGTTTGATGGGTTTACAGATAATTCATCGGTTGAGATCTTGAACCTGAACGCAAAGATATTTGCCAAACTCTCCGATAATCAATCACTTTATTTTAAGGTGAGCGGGCAGTTCGAGGACAATCAGGCCTCTTTAAGCTCGCAGACACCCTTCACATTTGAAGCTGACCCGACCCAAAACCCATTGGATGCGGACCAATTTACCATGAGGCGCTATGGTGTCGATATTATCCACAAATGGCTGCCCAACGATGATTTGAGCTTCACTACAAAAGTGTACGCCTCAGATTTTGAACGGGATTGGTGGAGACAGGTCACTGCGAAGGTCAGGGCATCGGAAGTCCAAGATTATGTAGGTGAGGAAATTTTTACTGATAGATATGGATATTTATCAGGAAGCACTTTTGATGATGAAGACTATGTTATTGTTGGTCGGGTGACCAATGGGCAGGAAAGTACTACGGACAGTCGGTGGATTTACCGTGTTTCCGGAATAAAGGAAACGGTCAACGCGAAATGGGAAGCTTTTGGTGCTCCGAGTGCTTTCGAAGGTAGTATCAATCTGCACCGTGAAACCTTTAAGGATGTTTTCCTGGAAGCGGACAACTCCCGATGGGCCAGATATGGAACCGCCACCAAAGATTTGTGGTACAGGTTGTGGTCGGCCAATGGCTATATCCGCAATGAGTTCAATTTTGGAAAAGTTGAGGTAACGCCCATTCTTCGTTTTGAACATGTGGATATGTTTCGGCAAGACCTCTTGGCCTTGGCCCAGCAGCCTGATTTGGAAAGCACGTTAGAAGGCAGGGAACCAAATGTATACAATCAATTTTTGCCAGGAATCACGATAAGTTATGATTATGGTAACAGTGAATTTTATGGTAGTGTGTATCAGGGAATGATCGCTCCTTCCAAAGTATTCGGGTTTTTGGTTGAACAAAATGGTGTAGTGACCAATCCTTTGGCGGGACAGAGCATCAATATTGATCCAGAGTTAAGTTGGAACAAGGAAATTGGTTGGCGAGGCGGCTTGTTGGATAATTTTATCCAAGGGCAATTAACCTATTTTCACAATGCGAGCAGAAATTTTTATGCAGGGGGGCGCAACGAAGTATTTACAGAGTTGGGTGAAATAAATGTTCAAGGAGTGGAAATGGCCATCAATGCCAAACTTTTGAACACCAATGGCCATCAATTGCACTTTTTGGGCAATGTTACCTACATGAAATCCAAAGTTAAATCGGGAAAGTTGGAGGATAGGGATTTATTTGGACAGGTGATACACGGTACCGCTACACAGAATGAGTATGTGTCCATGGTAAATGCAAATCGGAATGCTTATGAAGTATACGTGGATAATGGGGAAGGGGAAACCTTGTTGCCTGACCAACCCATTGATGCTTCCCAATTTGGCAATATTACAAGAAGTGTTGTTACCTATGGTGATGAGGGGCTTTCGGATACCGAGGCACCTTATACGCCCCGTATCAATATGAGTTTGGGACTCAATTACGATTGGAACCAGTTATCGAGCGGGTTTAATGTGCATCATGTGGGCAAGCAATACACGGAGTTCCACAATTTTGAAAATGAATCTGCCGATGGGGCTATTGGTCAGCTGCCTTCTTACACAACCATTGATGCATTCGTGAACTACGATTTGACAATTGGTAAAAAAATCGATGCCACCATTTTTGTGAATGGTAAGAACATTACCGATAAGATATATAGGGCCTCGCGTTTGAACAGGGCGACCTCTGGGGTTTTCGGAGGAGGTTTCCGTCAGATTATAATTGGGATTAACATGAAGATTTAAAATGCTGATATAGGCACCAATTTCAGTGAAAAAATTCCTTTTTGTACTCAGGTATGTGGTTGATTTATTTACGGTTCGAGACGATAGTATCCCGAACCGTTTTTTTATACAGTAAAATGCCGGCTTAATGCTTTGTTTTCTTTTTAATCATCAATCTGCGAAGACTTCTTGGAAAAAGTTGGTCATTCTTGTCCAAGAACGATCAGCGGCCAGTGGGCTGTACATCATTCCATCATCCGGGGCATTGGCATTGGGGTTGGTAAAGGCATGTCCTGTTCCGCCAAAAACATCCATTTCCCATACGGCATTTCTATCGGTCATTTCATACCCTAAGGAAACAACATCCTTGGGAAATGCCATGGGGTCTTCCCAACCGTGAAGCACCAATACTTTTGCTTTAATATCCTCCTCTTCCTGTTCCAATCCGTTTGGGTCCAAGAGTCCGTGAAAGGAAACGGCACCCTTGAAGTCAGTTCCGGAACGGGCAAGGTCCAAGGCACATTTACCTCCAAAACAGAATCCGATGATGCCCACTTTTTTTGGGTCGGCCAAATCATGATCCTTAATACTGTTGAATGCCAGCATTATTCGGTCGAGCAACTTTTGACGGTCGGTGGCCACTTCGTTCATAAGTTCTTCCGCTTCGGTGTTGTCTTTTGCTCTTTTTCCCTCGCCGTAAACGTCTATGGCAAACGCTAGATAACCGAGTTTGGCAAGTTCGATGGCCTTATCCGTTTCAAATTGCGATTGACCCGCCCATGTATGGGCCACCAAAACCACAGGTCGTTTTCCCGGAATGCTGTCATCATGGGCAACAATTCCCGAATAGGATTGCCCATCATCTGCATAGCTAAAATTGTTAGTTTGAATCATGCTGAGTTTAGTTATGTATTGAGGGCCATTAAATTATATTATTTTTTGATTCCTTTATAAAACTTCGGCCTTTAGTATGTATATATTTTGCCATGGCCAATCACCGTCCCCAACGCGCACATTATTTATGGCATCCACTACATCCATACCTTCAATTACGCGACCAAATGGGGTATACGAACCGTCCAAATGATAAGATCCTGGGTCTTTCACCACAATAAAGAACTCATAAGGGGAGGCCAATTTATGGGGATTGTCCCTTTCGCTGCTGGGCATGGATATGGTGCCCCTGTGGTGTTTATGTCCCTTGTTGCCATCAGGGGGCAGCAGATATCGCCCAATATCACCTCGTTTACGGGCCGTTTTTCGGTCGTCGGAATTTCCTCCTTGAATTATAAAGTCTTTGACCACCCTATGAAATTGGGTGCTGTCAAAATATTTTTGTCTTGCCAAAAAAATAAAATTGGCTTTATGATAAGGAACATTATCATAAAGTTGCACGGTAAAACTTCCCATGGTAGTGGTTATCTTCACCTTGTCCTTTTTTAGTTTTTTGGAATAATCAAAAAAGAATTCGATGGCATTTTCTTCAGTCAGTTTAAAGGGTTCTTCCTCTTCTTTCTCGATTGAAGTGGAGTCCAACTCTGTTTTTGGAACGGTGTCCGTGTTTGCAATATTTTCCTGAACTTTGTCCTTCTCCTTTTTAGGGGATTCTCCGCAGGAAACCAATAATAGAAATAATATACTTGTAGCTAAAGCCGATTGTCTCAACAGTATGGATTTTAATGAATTTTACGAACTAGCTTTAAAATTAAAAAATCTTCCACTTCCCGGAGAGGATTCCCATAATAAAATGTCACCGCAGATGCGAATCCAGTGGCTAAAGAACAATAAGGTGCAGGATGCCAACCCCAAGAGAGCAGGTGTAATGGCATTGTTTTATCCGGACGTTGAACAGCAAACCCGATTGCTTTTGATTCTAAGGAAAGTATATCAAGGGGTTCATTCTAACCAAATTGGATTTCCCGGAGGGAAAGTGGAAAGAATAGATAAAAATTTAATGGATACCGCTTTACGGGAAACACATGAAGAGGTAGGTGTCCCTTCAAATGATGTTGAGGTAATCAAGGAACTGAGCGAAGTATATATTCCACCAAGTAATTTTTTGGTTAGACCCTATATCGGACTTTATCCCAATCCTCGACCATTTGTGAAAGAAGATTTTGAAGTGGAAAGCCTTGTAGAGGTTTACCTCAAAGATTTTATGGACGATTCCAACCATATTAACGAGGTTTTGACAACTTCTTATGCAAAAAATATAGATGTACCAGCCTTTAAACTAAACGGTTACACGGTGTGGGGCGCTACGGCAATGGTATTGAGCGAGATCAAAGAGCTTTTGCGTCAAGTGCTTTAAGTGCTATTTTGTAAATTTGCCGTCAACAATCAACACATTACATGGGTCTGTTTAAAAAAAATCCCTTTGGTCATATTTTGTTCTTAAAACGATGGCTGATTCGTATTGCGGGCATGATGACTCACCAACGCTACAAAGGATTTAATACTTTAGAGATTGAAGGTTCACAGATAATCCGTGACCTTCCAGAGAGCAATGTCCTCTTTGTAAGCAACCATCAAACCTATTTTGCCGATGTGGTGGCCATGTTCCATGTCTTCAATGCCAGTCTAAAAGGGCGGGACGATAATATAAAAAACTTAGGTTATTTGTGGAACCCGAAACTGAACATTTACTATGTGGCCGCCAAAGAGACCATGGGAAAGAGTCTGCTGACCAAGGTTTTGGCCTATGCTGGTTCCATAAGTATTGAAAGGACCTGGAGGGCAGATGGCCAGAATGTGAACAGACAGGTGAAGTTCAGCGATATTTCCAATATTGGAAAGGCATTGGACGATGGCTGGGTAATTACTTTTCCGCAGGGAACCACGACTCCATGGAAACCATTGCGAAAAGGTACTGCGCATATCATAAAAAAATACAAACCTGTTGTGGTTCCTGTTGTTATCGATGGTTTCCGACGTTCTTTTGATAAAAAGGGGCTACGGGTTAAAAAGAAAGGGATTTTGCAATCCATGCAAATAAAAGAGCCCTTGGATATTGATTACGATAACGAATCCATTGATGCAATTTTGGAAAAGCTGGAATATGCCATTGAGCAACATCCTTCATTCCTTAAGGTGATTTCGGAAAAGGAACTTCTTGCCTATGAAGAGGAAAACCAGAAAAGGCGTTATAGTTACAAGGGCAAAATAGATGGTTAGACCTCTAATCGTTTGAGTTCGTTGTAATTCTTTCGTAATTTTTTTAGCAGAATGCCGTAAAGCAATTTATAGAACAACCAAATAACAGCCAATACGGCAGTGGTAATCGCAATCGAAACGATGATTATCAACGCCCAAAACTCCGTACTGTCACCATCTTGGGCAGCGGCATTCACCAATTCTTGGCCTTCTGGCGTATACAATAGTACACCGTATGCGTAAATAATTGCACTAATGGTGAAGATAATTAGATTGAACCATACATATTGGGTCACTGTTCGTTTTACCTTTAGAATGGTTCGCATCAAATTTTTGGAGGAATCGGTAAAGGAGATTTTTCTATAATTGGTATAGAACTTATAGATAAAGTAAAATATAATGGCGTAGTTGATTACATTAAGGGCCATCACTACCTTGTAAATATGCATATCCTTAAGCTCTTGCATGGTATCGGGGCCACTAAAAATAATATTGATACCCGCCCAGAAAACAAATTCTATGATACTGATATAAAAAATCCATTTTACTATGGACGATGACTTCTTCTTGGTCATCGGGTATATTTGCTCGTAGGACAGCTTGGGGAGGTTTGCTTCCCGCTTCTGCCAATCCTTCTTCAAGAGCTCCAGTTCATCCAGCATAATCACGGATTTAATATTGTTCTTAATTTGTTTTTCACCCTACTCATCTTCACTCTTGCATTTACTTCGGAAATTCCCAAAGTTTCGGCTATTTCAGAATAATCCTTGTCTTCCAGATAAAGAAAGACCAAGGCCTTATCAATATCGCCAAGTTGTTTTACCGCATCGTACATCAACTTTAATTGTCGTTCCTCGGTATCATCATAATCGGTGGCTTTTATTTTATAAAGTACCGAATCAAAATCCTGGGTCTTCACCCTTTTCTTGGATTTCCTGTACAATGTTATGGCTGTATTCAATGCAACGCGGTACATCCATGTGCTAAACTTGGCATCTCCCCGAAACTTTGGGTATGCTTTCCACAACTGTATAGTGATTTCTTGGAACAGGTCGTTATGCGAATCCTTGTCGTTGGTATATAGACTACACACCTTATGGACAATGTTCTGATTGTCCTCAAGTTCCGTCACAAATTGATGTTCCAGTTCTTTGTTCACTAAACGGTTGGTAAAGTTTGCTTTATCTATTGGTATTGATAAAACAACTTTTGTTACAATGATTGGGTAAAAATTTATTTACGGTAATCCAATGCAGGTGGTCTGTTGCCCAACATGGGAACGTATTTAAAGTCCTTGCCGCGTCTTTCTTCCAATTCTTTTTTAGCTGCCTCAATAGTTTTTGGACTTTCAAAAATATCCATAGCGGTCAGTGCCAATGTTTTTGCAGCGACCATCATACCTTTGGAACCAATGCTCATACCGCCGGCGGCAACTGCTTGCCAGCTATGTGCGGGAGTTCCGGGAACCCAGGTTGCAGTTCCCAGACCTGCTGTGGGCACGGTATAACTCACATCACCGACATCGGTAGAACCGTAGGCTTGAGCAGTCTCTTTGTAGGGTTGCACAATCTGTGCGGTAGAAATGTCCGGAGCGCCCTTGCCCAAGGTCTCGGATATTTTTTCGGCAAACGCCTTTTCTTCATTAGTATAGGTGACACCTCCAACTTTTACCAAATTGTCGTACATAATTTTTTGAACGGTAAGGTTGGGCAAAAGTTCATGCGTTCCACCAATCATTTCATAATCCATAGTGGTTCCTGTGCCTAGCGCAGCACCCTCTGCCGCTTTTACAATTCTGTCAAAAATATCTACAACAACATCTCTCGTATTATGTCTTGCATAATAGTATACCTCCGCAAAATCTGGCACTACGTTTGGTGCTTTTCCACCATTTGTGATCACATAATGTATTCTGGCATCTTCCGGTACGTGCTCTCTCATCATGTTTACCATGGCGTTCATGGCCTCAACACCATCAAGTGCGGAACGGCCTTTTTCAGGAGCTCCTGCGGCGTGAGCAGAAATCCCATGAAACCTGAATTTAGCTGATTTGTTGGCCAAGGCAGCACCGGCGCTTGCAGCATTTCCTGAACCTGGGTGCCAGTGCAATGCAACATCTACATCATCAAAAACACCTTCACGGACCATATATACTTTTCCCGAACCACCTTCTTCGGCAGGGCATCCATAAAATCGAATGGTTCCTTTTATATTGTTTTTTTCCATCCAGTCCTTTACTGAAATAGCAGCGGCCGTGGATGCTGTACCAAAAAGGTGATGTCCACAAGCGTGTCCAGCTGCACCGCCAGCAGATTTTTTCTCGGGAACGGCTTCTTGTGAAAGTCCGGGCAGCGCATCGTACTCACCCAAAATGGCAATTACCGGGGAACCCGAACCATATTCGGCCTTAAAAGCCGTTGGAATACCGGCAATACCTTTATCAATACTAAAACCGGCATCGGAAAGAGTTTCTTGCAAAAGTGCAGAGCTTTGCTCTTCCAAATAGCCCATTTCGGCAAGGTTCCATATCTCATGGGCAATTTCACTATATTTTTCAGATTTGGATTCGAGGTCTTTAATGACATTATCCTTCTTTTTTTGGGCATGGATGCCTATGGTGCACAATAGCAGAAATGCACCCATTGGGAGAAATTTTCTCATTAGTTGTAGTTTTTTTGAGTTAGGCTCTAAAGATAGGAAAAAACTGTACTTAACGTCCATTACACTGCTTTGGATTGATTAAATTTGCCGGTATGTCGAGCATGAACATTCCTCAATCCAGCAATCCAAGAGTCGTGATAGTAGGCGGCGGTTTTGGAGGTATAGCACTAGCCAAAAAATTAAGCAAAAAGGAAGTCCAAGTGGTTCTATTGGACAAACACAACTACCATAACTTTCAACCATTGCTGTATCAAGTATCCACTGGCGGCTTGGAACCAGATTCCATTGCCTACCCCATAAGAAAGGTACTACAAGGGTATCCAAATTTCTTTTTTCGATTGGCACAGGTACAAGAAGTGAAAACGGAAACGAAAAGAATCAGGACCAATATTGGCGAGATTTTTTATGATTATTTGGTCGTAGCCACCGGTTCTGAGACCAATTTTTTTGGAAACAAAGGAATCGAAACCAAGGGAATGGCGATGAAAACCATCCCACAATCTTTGAACTTACGTAGTTTGATTCTCGAGAATTTTGAACAAGCACTTTTAACGGACGACCTACATGAGCGGGATGCCTTGATGAATTTCGTAATCGTGGGCGGGGGACCAACGGGAGTGGAGCTTGCGGGTGCATTGGCCGAAATAAAAAAGGGAATCCTTCCCAAAGATTATCCAGATTTGGATACGCGTAGGGCACAGATAAATTTGATTCAGAGTGGAGGAAGGATTTTGCCGGCCATGAGTGAAAAGGCTTCAGAAAAGGCGGAAAAGTTTTTAGAGGAATTGGGTGTGAATGTTTGGAAGAACATTCGCGTTACCGATTATGATGGCAAACGGGCAACTACAAATACCAAAACCATTTTTGAAGCAGAGACCTTGGTGTGGGCAGCTGGTGTAAGGGCCGTGGGATTGAAAGGTTTGGATGGAGAGGAGTTGCTAAGTAGGGGCAATAGGTTGCGGGTTAACGAGTTTCACCAAGTCATAGGTTTAGAAGCTGTTTTTGCAATCGGGGATGTGGCACAGATGGAGACAGAAAAATTTCCCGACGGCCATCCCATGATGGCCCAACCAGCCATGCAACAAGGAAAGAGCTTGGGAGAGAATCTTGTTCGTATGATAGAGGAAAAGCCCATGAAGCCCTTTGTTTATAAGGATAAGGGCAGTATGGCCACCGTAGGGCGCAACAAAGCCGTAGTGGATTTACCAAAGTTCAGATTCCAAGGCGTGTTCGCTTGGTTTGTTTGGATGTTCGTTCACTTATATTTTCTTATCGGATTTAGGAATAGGCTAGTGGTATTCATCAATTGGGTGTATAATTATATCCGCTTTGACCGCGAGGCCCGTTTGATAATCCGACCCTTCAAAAAGCAAAACAAAGTAGAACGTCATAATTTGATGCGCGATTAGTTTTCCGATTTTCTAGGGTGGAACTCTTTCAATATGTTCGCCAGATGCGAGCGGTTGACATGCATATACACCTCGGTGGTCGTAATGCTCTCATGACCTAACATTTGCTGTATAGCCCTAAGGTCTGCTCCATTTTCCAACAGATGCGTTGCAAAAGAATGTCGAAAAGTGTGCGGACTGATATTCTTTTTAAGCCCAATTTCTTCAGCTAGCTGTTTCACAATGGTGAAAATCATGGCTCGGGTCAGTTGTTTGCCCCGACGATTTAGAAAAACAAAATCTTCATGTTCTTTTTGAATGGGCAAATGTATCCTGACTTCTTTCCAATAAATGTTGATGTATTTCTGGTTGATTTCACTGATAGGAACAAAACGCTGTTTGTTTCCTTTCCCGGTCACCAGAATAAAATCTTCATCAAAATAAAGATCGGATAACTTTAGATTGATAAGTTCCGACACCCGTAGCCCACAACCGTACAAGGTTTCCAAGATGGCCCTGTTCCTTTCCCCTTCAGGTTTGGAAAGGTCAATGGCAGCTATTAATTGGTTTATTTCGTCTTCCGAAAGCGTGTCGGGCAACTTTCTTCCAATTTTAGGGGTTTCAATAAGGTCCATGGGGTTGTCTTCACGGTAATCTTCAAATACCAAATAATTGAAGAAGCCCTTTAATCCTGAAATAATACGGGCTTGAGTTCTAGGATTGACCTCTTTGGCAATCTCATAGACAAACTGTTGTACAATTTCTTTGTCTATCGTGATAGGTTTGTCATCTACGCCTTGTTCACCAAGATAACCGGCAAGCTTTTTAAGGTCCATGGAGTAGTTGGAGATGGAATTTGGGGAAAGTCCGCGCTCTATCTTCAAATAATTTTGGTAATCTTTTATTGCTTGTTGCCAGTTCATGAGCTCAAATATAATGACATAATTATACCGAGGTTGCTTAAAAATGGGCATCTGTCAATTCAAACAGCCCTTTGGTCAATTCATAAGCTTTAAAAACAATTGGTTTCGATATTTTTCGCCTAAGATTGTATAGATAGAGTAAAATGAAAATTCATTTTGTAGGAAATTTATTTCAAGAAGACACTTTTTTTATCATAGCTACGTTTTCTTCTTAGTAAAATTTTAACAATGAAGAAAAAAACATTCGCATTGGTAATCATAGCAATGGTTGCCGTAAGTTTTTCGTCCATGGCACAACAAGTGGACCGAACAAGTTTTAAGGCCGGAGTGCATGCGGGACTTCCTGTTGGAAATGCCTCCGATTATTCAAGTTTTAGTCTTGGGGTCGACTTGGGCTATCATTGGGGAGTGTCCGAGCTTATAGATGCTGGGATTGCAACTGGATTTATTAACGCTTTTGGTGATACATCAACCATTGATATTGGACCAGTTGGCCAAGATGTGGATTTCCCGGATATCCAGTTTATCCCGGTGGCAGGCGCTTTTCGACTTTATCCCACTTATGATTTTAAATTGGGTGCCGATGTGGGTTACGCTGTTGGCATTAACGAAGGGAATGATGGAGGATTTTATGTTCGCCCAATGATTGGATATAATATATCTGGCAACACGGAACTAAATGTTTCCTATATCAACATCAGTAATGATGGTAGTTTCTCCGTAGCTGCCGTTGGATTGTTGTTTTTGTTCTAAAAAAAGAACTGTAAATGTAGCCCCAAATCTTACAGTTGAAACCATGAATATTAACCACTAATTACACTTAAAATGAAAAAATTATTTTTAGTTATCGCATTTGTTATGTTGGGCCATTTTGCAGCAAAGGCACAGACCAGTTATAAGGGCGCTCTTGGATTGGGTATAGACCTTTATGACGAGGCTACCTTTTTTGGAGCTACCGGAAAATATTTTTTCTCGGATAACCATGTGGGTCAAGCGGATTTGGGTTTTGAGGACAATGCGACCATGGCCACATTCCTATATTCCTATCATAAAGGATTTTATAGGGCACCGGGTCTGCGCTGGTATGCTGGAGTTGGACCAAGCATTATTTTTATAAAGGACTTTGACAATATTTTTGCTTTGCGTCCGCATTTGGGGCTTGATTTTAAGATTGATGGAGTGCCTTTTGTACTCAATTTTGATTGGCGTCCATCTGTCGTGTTGAGCGATGTTGGAGATAATGAGGTTGCAGCCTTTGGTTTTGGCCTCCAGTTTGCCATCAATTAGAACAATGCACCATATTATATGAAGGGCGGGTATTCCCGCCCTTTTCTTTTTATTGTATTTTTGATGGTATGAAACTAATCATCATCAACGGACCCAACTTGAACCTTTTGGGAAAACGTGAGCCCGAAGTGTATGGGAGCACCACTTTTGAAGACTATTTTAAAACGCTGCAACAAAAGTTTCCCGATGTGGAACTGGAATATTATCAATCCAACATTGAGGGTGAACTCATAGGAAAGATTCAAGAAGTAGGGTTTGATTATGATGGCATTATTCTAAATGCAGCGGCTTATACGCACACTTCGGTTGGAATCGGAGATGCCGTAAAGGCAGTGGAAACCCCGGTAATCGAGGTACATATTTCCAACACGCACCAGCGCGAAGAATACCGTCATGTATCTTTTATTTCGCCAGGGGCCAAAGGGGTTATCCTTGGATTTGGACTCCAAAGCTACGATTTGGCCATTCAGAGTTTCCTAGGCTAAATCTTTCAAGTATTTTTTGTCGGCATAAAAAGTACCAAAGGGGAGAAGGGATGCTATAAAAAGGATGATAAACCTTTTGAGCTTCCATTTGCGTTCCCAACAAAAAACTATGGCCACTACTACATATAGAATAAACAATATTCCATGTGCCATACCAACAACTTGGTTTGGTTCAGGAATATCTGCCCAATGCTTCAACGGCATGGTCATTCCGAAAAGGAGTAGATAGGAAATACCTTCTAAAATAGCAGTGGCCCTAAAAATTTTAAGCATACCTTATAGGTGGATTACTTCATCATAAGCATCAGCAACAGCTTCCATAACCGCTTCGCTCATGGTCGGGTGGGGATGCACAGCTTTAAGCACTTCATGACCTGTGGTTTCCAATTTTCTGGCAACCACTGCCTCGGCAATCATGTCTGTAACACCGACACCAATCATGTGGCAACCTAGCCACTCACCATATTTGGCATCAAAAATTACCTTTACAAAACCATCTGGGGTTCCAGCAGCTTTGGCTTTACCACTTGCGGAGAATGGGAATTTACCAATCTTAAGGTCATATCCTTTTTCTTTGGCCGCTTTTTCGGTCAATCCCACAGAAGCTACTTCAGGAATACAGTAGGTACACCCTGGAATATTACCGTAATCTAGGGCTTCAACGTGCATTCCAGCCAATTTTTCCACACAAAGAATTCCTTCAGCAGAGGCAACGTGTGCCAAGGCTTGCCCGGGAGTAACATCTCCTATGGCAAAGTAGCCGGGTATGTTGGTCTGATAATAATCGTTTACCAAAATTTTATCTCTGTCCGTGGCAATTCCAACATCTTCCAATCCGATGTTTTCGATGTTCGTTTTGATTCCCACAGCGGATAGCACAATATCGGCTTCCAAAACCTCTTCTCCTTTTTGTGTTTTTACAGTGGCTTTTACACCATCTCCGGAAGTATCAACTTTAGTGACCTCGGCAGAAGTTTTGATTTTTACCCCAGCTTTTTTGAAGCTGCGCTCCAACTGCTTGGAGATATCTTCGTCCTCAACGGGAACAATGTTCGGCATGTACTCCACAACGGTCACTTCGGTACCCATGGAGTGGTAGAAATAGGCGAACTCCATTCCAATGGCTCCACTACCTACCACGATCATTTTCTTTGGTTGTTTTTCCAAGGACATGGCCTCGCGGTAACCGATCACCTTTTTTCCATCTTGTGGAAGGCTAGGCAACTCGCGGCTACGCGCTCCTGTTGCAATGATGATATGGTCTGCGGAATATTCGGTAGTTTCTCCGCTTTCCGCTTTTACTTCAACTTTTTTGCCGGGTTTTACCTTTCCAAATCCATTGATGACCTCGATTTTGTTCTTTTTCATCAAAAACTGGACACCTTTGCTCATTCCCTCGGCAACACCACGGCTTCTTTTAACAACGGCACCAAAATCGTGCTCGACATCCTTGGCGCTCAAACCGTAATCTTCGGCATGCTTTAAATATTCGAAAACCTGAGCAGATTTAAGAAGGGCCTTGGTCGGGATACAACCCCAGTTAAGACATACACCTCCCAAACTTTCTTTTTCTATAATGGCTGTTTTGAAACCTAATTGTGATGCCCTTATGGCGGTAACATATCCACCTGGACCACTTCCCAAAACAATTATATCGAACTTGCTCATTAGATTTTGATTTTAGTTGTTAGATTGAAAATATGCCATCGATTGGCAGGTGCAAAAGTACGGAAATCAATCCCCATTTCCCAAGGTGAAAAAAATCAAATGTCGGTTTGTTTGTGAAATCAGGCTTTGCCTGTACCAAACATCTTTTTGTTGAAGGCTTTAGACTCGCCTTTTGGGATGGATAATGACGTCCAATCCGAGCCTTTGATCATTCTTCCGATGAAGACAATTTGTCCTACATGGCTGGCGTAATGTGCCAGTTGACGGTTGATGGCCTCAACAATGCTATGCTCTTCATTCCTTATCTTGATCGTGTTTTCAAAATTAGAGCTGTTGATGCTGTCCAGAGCATCAAAAAGGCATTGCCATCCTTTTTCCCATGCAGCGATCATTTCTGCTTTTTCGGGATAGGGATTTTCGAACTCCAAGTCACGTTCCCGCCACGGTTTTTCGCCGTCCTCGGTCAAAAAATTGGTCCAACGGCTCAACATGTTTCCTACCATATGCTTTACAATAATGGCTATGGAATTATCGGAGTCCGAATATTTCCAATGTATATCGGCATCAAGAATTTGAGAAAAGGTTTGGTCTCCCATGCTTTTGTAGCGCTGGAACTCGAACTGTGCGTTGCTCAAATAATTTTCTTGGAAATCCATTTATTCATTTGGGTCAAAATCAATACTCACGGAGTTGATGCAGTAGCGTTGCCCGGTAGTTTCTTTGGGTCCATCGTTAAAAACATGGCCTAAATGGCTGCCACAATTGGCGCAAACCGTTTCTGTGCGGATCATGCCATGACTGGTATCGCGAATATATTCGATGGCGCCTTCGACCGCTTGGTCGAACGATGGCCAGCCGCAACCACTTTCAAACTTGTGCTCGCTCTCGAACAATTTGGCGTTGCAAGCTTTACAATGGTAATCGCCATTTTCAAAATGAAGATCAAACTTGCCAGTGTACGGACGTTCGGTTCCTTTTTGGCGTAGCACATAATATTCTTCTGCGGAAAGTTGTTGCTTCCACTCCTCGTTGGTCTTATCTACGCTATATTTTTTCTCCATTGATTTTTTACTGTAATTTATTGCTTTTCGGGAACAAAATCGAGGGCTGCTCCATTAATGCAGTGCCTTTTGCCTGTTGTGTTACGAGGGCCATCGTTAAAAACATGACCTAAATGACCGCCACAAGTGGCACAATGCTCTTCGGTACGGGCCACACCGATTTTATAGTCGGTATCGAAAGCGACGTTTCCTTCGATTTCTCGATCAAAACTGGGCCATCCGGTTCCCGAATCAAATTTGTGTTCACTTTTAAATACTGGGGTGCCGCAGCCGGCACAAACGTAGGTACCCTTTTCCTTGATGTCCAGTAAATCACTTGAAAAGGCATTTTCTGTGGCCTCTTTTCTCAATATGTAATATTCCATTTCGGTAAGTTCCGCACGCCATTCGGCATCGGTTTTGTTGACCTTGAAAGCAGCTTCTTTACTATTTTCTTTTTTTTCTTCCTGTGATGTTCCCTTGCATCCGGTAAAGATGACAAGAGCAATCAATAGCAATCTTTTTCCCATGTTTCTTTTTTTACTAGTTGGACGTAGATTGATTCGATTCCTTTCAAAAGAAACCAAAAAAAAGTCCCATTGTTGACCAATGAGACTTAAGATACTATTTTTTGTTGGGACTAGTTCAAATCCAATTTCATGACTTCTCCTTCATCTATTTGGAGTTTGGACATTACGCTATTGAGGTTGGCGGCATCAAAATCTGGAGATTCTGCAAACTCGCTGGGCACAAAAACTATTCGGAACAATTGATTGTCAGTAAAGTCAGTGCTAATGGTAGATAGGTCAAAATTTCCATCGATAAAGAGTTCAACGTCCACAAATGTGTGAGCGAAAACGTATTGCATGGTACCTTCCGGTAAGAAATAATTTTGAGGCAGTTGTGTCCATGCATCGGCGGTGGAACCATCACTAAGGTCGATTAAACCGTCATGTCTATACACCAAAACGGCGTCAGATTCAAAAACTTCAAAGTCGGTAACATCGGAAAAAGTAATCAAGGCGGAAAAAAGATTGTCTTCGGCAAAATAATCGAAGTTTACTCCTTCTACCTCGACAACCTGTCCTTGGATACCTGGTGCTCCTTGAGGTCCTTGTGCTCCATCAAGTCCATCGAAACCCGGAGGGCCTTGAGGGCCTTCGCAAGCTGCGAAGACAAAAACGATTACTGCGCCTAAAATTGTACTAAATTTATTCATGATTTTGGATTTTGAATTTGTGTTCATTTAACTCTTGTTGCAATGAAATCAAAAAGCGTTCCATTTTTAAAAAAATGTTGTTTCTAATATCAAACCTGTTGTCATAATCGTATTCTTACTTAAAGATGCTTATTATTGTATAGTACTAAACCCGCATATATGTCCAAGGTAGTTCCACACAGTTTTTTTACAGAGTTTGACATCAATCTTTTTAAGGGCGGCAAACATTTTCGGCTCTACAACAAGTTAGGTTCTCACTTAACAGAGGTCGATGGTGTCAAAGGTACGTACTTTGCCGTATGGGCGCCTTCTGCAAAATCGGTCAGTGTGGTCGGCGATTTTAATTATTGGAATGCAAACGAACATCAATTAAATGTGCGCTGGGACAGTAGTGGTATCTGGGAGGGGTTTATTCCCGGAGTGGACAAGGGTACCAAGTACAAATACAAAATACACTCCAACAACAATGATATTTGGACGGAAAAAGCTGACCCCTTTGCGCGCTTTTGTGAACAACCACCAAATACAGCGTCCGTGGTATGGGAAGATAACCACAAATGGAAGGATAAGGATTGGATGGAGACCCGGGAAGAAAAAAATGCATTGGACAAACCTTATTCCGTTTATGAGGTGCATTTGGGGTCTTGGAAGAAGAAAAATGGTTGGGAATCGCTCAGTTATTTGGAGATGGCGCAGCAGTTGGCGGACTATGTGGAGGAAATGGGTTTTACCCATGTGGAGTTTATGCCGGTCATGGAATATCCGTACGATCCTTCGTGGGGATATCAAATCACAGGATATTTTGCCCCGACCTCAAGGTTCGGGAAGCCTTCGGACTTCAAAGTTCTGGTTGATGCCCTTCATCAAAGGGGTATAGGTGTGATTTTGGATTGGGTGCCTTCCCATTTTCCGGAAGATGCGCATGGTCTTGGATTTTTTGATGGTTCGCATCTCTATGAACATCCGGATAGGAGGCGAGGGTACCATCCTGATTGGAAGAGCCTTATTTTTAACTATGGAAGAAACGAAGTTCGCGCGTTCTTGATAAGCAATGCTGTTTTTTGGCTAGATCAATATCATGTGGACGGACTACGGGTAGATGCAGTTGCCTCCATGCTCTATTTGGACTATTCACGGGAAGATGGCGAGTGGGAACCCAATATGTACGGAAACAATGAAAACTTGGAAGCCATGTCCTTTTTAAGGGAAATGAACCAAGAGGTTTATGCCAGTTTTAAGGGCGTACAGACTATTGCCGAAGAATCTACGGCATTTACCGGGGTTACCAAGCCGGTACATTATGGTGGACTCGGTTTTGGGATGAAGTGGATGATGGGATGGATGCACGACACCCTTGAGTTCTTTAAAAAAGACCCGATACATCGTTCGTACGACCTGAACATGATCAGTTTTGGTCTTACTTATGCCTTTACCGAGAACTTTATGTTGCCATTTTCTCATGATGAGGTGGTATATGGCAAGCAATCCTTGCTCTATAGAATGCCGGGTGACGAGTGGCAACGGTTTGCCAACCTTAGGATGCTCTTTGGTTATATGTTCACGCATCCGGGAGGCAATTTATTGTTTATGGGAGGTGAATTTGGGCAATCGGCTGAGTGGAACTTTCAAGAGAGCCTGCAATGGCATTTAACCCAATATGATTTTCATTCCGGCATACAAGAAGTGGTCAAGGATTTGAACAAGCTGTACAAAAACAGTCCAGCACTGTATCAAAATCAGTTTAAACCAGATGGGTTTCAATGGATAGAGTACAATGATCAAGAGAACACGGTGATATCGTTTATGAGAAAGGGGAACGACCCCAAGGATGATTTGATCGTTGTTTGCAATTTTACCCCCGTCCCTCGCGAGAATTACCGATTGGGGGTGCCGAAGACTTCCACAATGAAACTGGTATTTAACAGTGATGATAAAAAGTACTCTGGTAGTGGCATGGGCAAGAAAACAGTGAAGCCCTCTAAAACACCATGGAACGGATACGAGCAGTCCGTTTTATTGAACCTGCCACCTTTGGGAGTGGTTGTTTACAAGTAAAAAAGCAACTAAAACGATATAGTTAATTGCTTTTCAAAACATATTTTTAATTATTCAGGCTTTTGTATTTCTTTTGTGAGCCTCAACTGATTACAGATGATAACCAACACGGAAATTGCAACTAGAGGGAATCAGTTCCCCAATCATATCGTAGACTTTAAACAAGAAAACGATAAAATATATTTTACCACCCAAAACGGGGTAATTCTTCAAGTTACTATTTTAAGGGATAGTGTGGTCCGATTCAGGTATGCTACCGAGTATGTTTTTGAACCCGACTTTTCTTATGCCATTAGTGAAGATGTCAACCTTGGGTACAATGAGTTGACTATCAAGGACGAGATACCGGAATATGTCATAACCACTTCCAAAATCAGGATTTACATCAACAAGGCCAATCTAAAGGTGCAGATTACCGATTTGGACAATGTGATCCTGGCCGAGGATGAGCTCGGCTTCCATTGGGAAGAGAACTTTGATTACGGTGGAAATGTGGTAAAAATGAGCAAGGTCTGCCATTCGGGGGAAAGCTATTATGGCATGGGCGACAAAGCATCGCATACCAACCTTAAAGGAAAGCGTATCAATAATTGGGTTACCGATTCCTATGCCTACGGAAAGGACCAAGAACCCTTGTACAAGTCCATACCATTTTACATAGGACTTAAGGAAAGCAAGGCCTATGGTGTGTTTTTCGATAATTCCTTCAGTACTTATTTTGATTTTGCCGCAGAAAAAAGGAACGTAACCAGTTTTTGGGCAGATGGAGGAGAAATGAACTACTATTTTTTCTACGGTCCTCAAATGAAGGAGGTCGTGGAGTCCTACACCGACCTAACCGGTGTTCCCGAACTTCCACCACTTTGGGCGCTAGGTTTCCATCAATCCAAATGGAGCTATTTTCCAGAACAAAAGGTGAGGGATATTGCCTCTAAGTTCAGGGAATTGAACATTCCTTGCGATGCCATTTATCTGGATATCGATTATATGGAAGGGTTCCGCTGTTTTACTTGGAACAACCAGTATTTCCCAAATCCCAAAAAGATGATCGAGGAAATGGAGGAAGATGGGTTCAAGGTGATTACCATGATAGACCCCGGTATTAAAATTGACCGTGATTATTGGGTATATCAACAGGCCATGGACAATGGTTTTTTCTGCCGTAGGGCGGATGGACCACATTTTAAAGGAAAAGTATGGCCAGGAGAATGTAAGTTTCCCGACTTTACGAATCCCGAAGTACGGGAATGGTGGGCTGGACTCTACAAGGAAATGATAGCTGAAATGGGGGTTAGTGGTGTTTGGAACGATATGAACGAACCGGCCGTGATGGAAGTTCCTACCAAAACCGCCAATCTGGATGTGCGCCACGACTATGATGGCCATCCCTGCAGTCACAGAAAAGCACATAACGTCTACGGAATGCAGATGGTCCGTGCCACCTACGAGGGCGTTAAAAAATTTATGTTCCCCAACAGACCTTTTGTGTTGACAAGGGCAGCCTATTCCGGTACGCAACGTTATTGTGCTACTTGGACCGGTGATAACGTGGCCACTTGGGAACACTTGTGGATCGCGAACGTGCAAATGCAGCGTATGTGCATGAGTGGATACTCTTTTGTTGGCTCCGATATTGGTGGATTTGCCGAACAACCCAATGGCGAACTTTTTGCCCGTTGGATGCAGTTGGCCGTTTTCCATCCATTCTGCAGGGTACACTCCAGTGGAGATCATGGCGATCAAGAACCGTGGTCTTTTGGGGATGAAATTACCGACATAGTAAGGGAATTCATCAATTTGAGGTATCAATTACTCCCTTACTTGTATACCATGTTCTATAATTACATTAAAGAAGGGTTTCCTATGCTTCAATCCTTGGTGTTTTATGACCAAGAGGACCATCAAACGCATTTCCGTACGGACGAGTTCATCTTTGGTCAACAAATGTTGGTGTGTCCCGTGCAGGAACCGAATTCCCAGGGAAGGAGAATGTACTTCCCAAAGGGAAACTGGTACAACTACTGGACCGATGAATTGACGGAAGGAGGGATTGAAAGATGGGTATCGGCGGAGATTCACCGAATTCCCCTCTTTGTGAAGGAAGGCGCCATGATCCCCAAATATCCTGTTCAACAATACATCGGAGAAAAGGAAATTGAAAAATTGAACATTGATGTGTATTATAAAGCGGGCACTGAAAGATCACAAGTGTACGAGGACCAGCAAGATGGCTATGACTATAAAAAAGGGAGGTATAGTTTGCGACGCTTCAAATTGACGGGAAAGGAGAACGAATTGATCATTCAGCAATTCAAAGATGGGAACTTTATCACCTCCTATGATAATTTTAAAATGTCGTTCCATGGATTGCCCTTTACCATAGAAACGGTTGAAGTCGACAACGAGGAAGTGGATTTGGACTCAATCAAATTAAATGGTAACAATTCCATAGAGGTTGGCAAGGATTTCACGGAACTCCATATTTTTGGAAAATAAAATTTCGTAAATTCAATTGCACAAAACACGTATTACCATATGAAAAAGATAATATTAACTGGATTGGTTCTTTTAGCTGTTGCCGCTTGCAAGACCAATCCTTTTACAGGAAAAAGCACATTGAACTTTTATCCGAACAGTCAAGTTTTCCCTACTGCGTTTGCGCAGTACGACCAATTTTTAGAATCCAATAAAGTGGTCAAGGGCACATCGGATGCACAAATGATCACCAAGGTAGGACAGCGTATAGCCTCCGCCGCTGAGCGTTGGCTGAATGCCAATGGATATCCAGGTTATCTGAAAGATTATAAATGGGAATATAATCTGGTACAGGACGAAACTGTAAATGCTTGGTGCATGCCTGGTGGAAAGATTGTTTTCTACACAGGAATATTGCCGATTACCCAAAATGAAACCGGTGTTGCCGTGGTCATGGGCCACGAAGTGGCACACGCTTTGGCCGATCACGGTGCTCAGCGTATGAGTGCAAGTACCATACAGCAACTCGGAGCTGTTGCCGGAAATGTAGCTATCCAGGACGAGAAGACACTCGGGTTGTTCAATCAAGCCTACGGAGTTGGTTCCCAAATAGGGGTAATGCTTCCCTTTAGCCGTGGCCACGAAACCGAAGCGGACAGAATAGGTCTTCAAATTATGGCCATTGCAGGTTATGACCCCAGTGAGGCCGCAGAACTTTGGAAGCGCATGAAAGCTAACTCGGGAGGACAGGCGCCACCTGAGTTTTTAAGCACGCACCCGTCCAACGATACAAGAATTAACAATTTGACCGCTTGGGCCCCGGCCGCAAAACAAGAGGCGCGAAAATTTGGGGTAACCTCCTTCGAATAGATCTATAAACAAGGAACCGTAAATGTCACTTCGAAACAGACGAAAGATCCAACCGACATCAAAAAGGGTTTTTCACAGGGATTCGAAGTGACATTTTTTTTGCAATTAAGTTATGGTACAGACATTGGCATTAAAGGGAAGTAAAAAACTGTTAAATGCGTGGGCATTTTATGATTGGGCCAATTCAGTTTACAGCTTGGTGATTTCCTCTGCCATTTTCCCACTTTTTTATGGACTGTTGTTCAGAACCGCTGGTATTGAGCAAGTCACAATTTTTGGCGGGGAAATAGCAAGGGCTCCCTTAATCAGTTATGTTACATCCTTGGCCTTTGTGTTTATTGCCATTGTAACGCCTTTGGTATCTGGAGTGGCCGATTATTTAGGGAACAAAAAGATTTTCCTAAAGTTCTTCTGTTATTTGGGTGCGGCCTCATGTATTGGTCTGTATTGGTTCTCTTTGGAGCATATTTATTTTGGATTGATTTGTTATTTCTTCGGACTTGTAGGTTTTTGGGTGAGCTTTGCCATCAACAATTCGTATTTGCCCGATATCGCTTTTCCAGAGCAACAGGACAGCATCAGTGCCAAGGGATTTTCTTTGGGGTATGTAGGAAGCGTCATTTTATTGGTTTTCAATCTGTTTATGGTCATGGAACCAGATTTCTTTGGCATTACGGACAGTGGCGGCGAAATTGCAGAGATAAAGGCCATGAAGTATTCATTCATCTCAGTAGGAATCTGGTGGATACTTTTTAGCCAGTATACCTTTGCACATCTGCCCAAGGGATACAAAAGGGAAGGGGAGCGGAAGCATGTCATTTTAAATGGTTTTAAGGAATTAAGACAGGTATGGCACCAGCTTGGCGAGAACAGAAAATTGAAGCGATATCTAGGGGCATTTTTCACTTACAGTATGGCCGTACAGACCATTATGCTTATTGCAACCTATTTTGGCGAAGAGGAAATTGTTTGGGGGTCGGACGATGAGCGTACCATGGGATTGATCGTAAGTATTCTCTTGATACAAATTGTTGCCATTTTGGGAGCTACCGTTACCGCTAGGGCATCCAAAGCCTATGGAAATATACGGACACTTATCGTTATCAATGTAATTTGGGGATTGCTATGTGTGTACGCCTATTTTTTACAGACCCCAATGGATTTTTACATTGCAGCCGGTTTGGTAGGAATTGTTATGGGAGGCATTCAGGCACTTTCTCGAAGCACATATTCCAAGTTTTTGCCCGAGACTACAGATACCACTTCGTTTTTCAGTTTTTATGATGTGGCCGAAAAAATAGGCATCATCATAGGTACCCTGATGTACGGTATTGTGGCCCAACTTACGGGTAGCATGCGTAACAGTACCATATTTTTGGGGCTTTTCTTTGTGATAGGCATTTTTCTGCTTCTTAGGGTCAACAAGGTGAAGGCATCAAATTAAAACATAAAAAAGCCCTGAGGGTTTCAGGGCTTTTTCAGTTTTTGATTGATGATAAACTCGAGTTTATACCTTGGTGATATCTCCAGAACCTGAAGATTTTGAATTTACTTTCTTGGGATTTCCTCTGTATTGAATGTCACCGGAGCCTGAAACCCTAGCTTCAAGCGATTGGTTCGCGGTAACCTTAATGTCGGCGGAACCGGAAACGGTGGCCTTTACAAAATCAGCCTCTAAATCAAAAGCTTTGATATCGCCCGAACCGGAAACTGAAACCGTGAAATCCGTTGCCCTTCCAGATAGGTTGATGTCTCCTGAACCAGAAAGTGCTGCATCCACTTCTTCTGCTTCAACAGTAAGGGTAACATCGCCAGAACCGGACATGGCAGTGCTAAATTTGTTGGCTTTAATGGTGGTCTTTCCAACTAAGTCCCCGGAACCCGATAGGCTCACGGCATCAATGGACTCTACGGGCACAGTGATATAAATACCACTTTTCCAGTTGGACGGTCTAAGATTAAGGCCTTTCTCTACTTTTATGGTCAGTTTGCCATTCTTTACTTCGGTAACAATATGCTCCAATAAATTGGACTCTCCTTTTAGCGTTAGTTCGCCCTCGCTACCCGATACCAGTTCTACATCGAACCAACCGGCCATGGCCACCTCGTCATAGTCACCAACGGAACGTTCAATGGTAACTACATCACCGTTCCCTTGTATTTTTCTTCCCCATTGCGCGCAAGAAACTGTAATCATTCCCATTGCAAGCGTAAGCGTGATAAATTTTTTCATGATCTTGTGTTTAATTTAAAGTTTTTGAATTGATGTTAATTTCTGTAAAATGATATGCCTCCATAGTCACTGGTTATGCTCACCTTATTTCCAGAGTTTGGACTTCCGTAGTAACCACTATAATATTTTTCGGTGGATTTTTCTTTGCTGATATTGATTTCGAAATCATCCTTACCGCTTACTCCAGCATATTCGGTGGTAATTTCGAAGTCGAAATTATAGCCCGAATCGTAACCTATTTTGATGCCCGTGTAATCGGTACGTATTTGTACATTTCCGGCATCAGGGGCCAATCTATCAATTTTAATGGAGCCGTAATCGCTTGTAATGGATACGTTGCCGTGTACGTTCCCCAGTTTAACTCCGATATAATCTCCGTTGCCATCCACATTTTTCACGTTTCTTACATCAATAGAGCCATAGTCACTGGAGTATTGCAGGTTTTCCATTTCTTCCACTACACCGTTGGTGTAATCGGCTTTAATGGTAAGGTTTCCGGCTTTGTCGATGGTGAAGCCTGAATAGTCTGCAATGATTTCCGCACTGTTGATATATCCAAAGGTAGAACGTGAGGTGTAATCGAACCGTAGCTCATTATTGCGGCCGTGTAGCTCACCAATGTCCATTTTGCCATAGTCACAACTAATTTTGGCATGACCATCAATCCTATCCAACATGATATTGCCATAGTCGTTACTAAGGTTGACGCTGTTTTTTACAGGAAGCTTTATGGTGTAGTTGACTTGTACACTCACACTTTTTCTTTTGCCCCAGCTCCAATTCCAACCACTGTTCCTGTTGCCAAAATCCGTGATGGCGGATACCATGCTGGCGCTGTTGTCAAAATCTACATTTATTTCCTCCAAGCGTTCCCGTACGCGGTCTTCATCATTCCCATTGGTTTTAATGTGTACCTCGATCATCACTTTGTTTTGGTTCCAGGAGGTGATGTTCAGGTTTCCATAGCTATTGCTGACCTTCAAAAGGGCATCCGAATTAACGTTAAACTCCTTTTTTATAGTTTTTTCCTTGGTGTATTTGCCATTCAATTTATCGTTGTCCACGTGGGCACTAACAAATAGGGGAATAAAAGCCAAGGCGAAAAAGATGTGTTTAAATTGTAAAGCTCTCATCATTTTGTGTTTTTAAATTCTTAATATTTTCTATTTGGCTCAAAACTTCTTTTAAAAGGTCGATGCGTGTTTGGAAATTGGTGATCATTGCGCTCAAGATGATCTTGCTGTCACCACCATCGACCAAATCCTGCTCAAGGCTTTGGTAGTCTTTGTCCAGCTTGGCCAATTGTGCCAAGGTGTCATCTACCAATTGCGCTGTTTCCGGTGTTTTCTCGTCTTTGAGTTCTTCCACCTGCTCTTCAATCAAATTCGCAAAATAGAACTCGGTTTGGGATACCTCCGGTGCTATTTCCACTACCTGTTGTTTAATGCTTGGCTGAGGCCCAAAGGCTTGGTAACCAATTAGTGCGACCAAGGCAATGGAAGCTGCAATGGACAACGGTTTCCACCACGATGTTTTCTTTTTATGTAGGGCAATGGTGCCTTGGCCCTGGTTCAATTTTTCCAAAAACCGCTCTTGGTGCCCGCCTTGGGGCTCCTCTACATCAAACTCGCCTTGGAGTCTCTCGAACAGATGATCTAAATTATCCTTCTTCATAACTAAACATTTACGGTCAACTTTTTTCTAAGGCTATCTTTGGCCCTCGAAATCATGGTTCTACAATTAGCGTAGCTTATATTCATTATTTCGCTTATTTCTTCGTAATCGTACCCTTCAATTAAATGTAAGGTCAAAGAAACTCTGTAATTGTCTTTCAAACTTTTCATGGTTTCCATCACTTTTTGAGCCTTCAGTTCTGTGTAACCATTTTGATCCGAAGCAACTCCATCATTATCTTCGACCTTGTACATTACATCATCCAAATCGTCAGCACGTTTTTTCTGCTGCTTTTTGTAATGATAGATGCTGTTATTGATCACGATCCGCTTTAACCAAGCTCCAAAGGCGACGTCTCCTTTAAAGGTGTGCAGTTTGGTGAATGCACTCAGGAACGATTCCTGCATTACATCCTCGGCCTCCGCAGTATGCTTTACAATCCTAAAAGCGGTGTTGTACATCGCCTTGTAGTACCGATTGTAAATTTCTAGCTGCGCGCTTTGTTTGCCCTGCATGCACAACTGGAGCAGTGTGTCAATATGTTCATTTTGTTGGCTCAAAAAATGATTGGTTTGTCTTATAGATGAGCCAATTTACCATTTGTTACACTTTTTTCTTAAAATTTGATTTTTAATGGCACAGGAATTGCCAACTATAGGGTGATAATGAGCTTAGGAGTCGCTATAAACATTGATTTTAAGGGATTTGACCTAGCTTAAATGACGAATAAAAATGTGGGTCGATTGTCTTTTATGACAAAATGACCGAAAAGTTGATATGGGAGAGATGAAAATAACCAAATTTGACAATATAGATCTACAGGGGCTCGATGAGGATGCGGAATTGATACCGTTGTTGACCCCGGAAGACGAAGAGCAGATGAACAAGGAGCGCTTGCCGGAAACCTTACCGGTATTGCCTCTTAGGAATACAGTATTGTTCCCTGGGGTGGTAATTCCGATTACGGCCGGCAGGGACAAGTCCATCAATTTGATCAAGGATGCCAATAACGGTTCCAAGACCATCGGAGTCGTTTCCCAAAAGGATGAATCTGTAGAGAACCCGGGACCGGAGGATATCAATACCGTTGGGACAGTAGCCCGTATTTTACGGGTGCTTCAAATGCCGGATGGTAACACTACGGTCATCATTCAAGGTAAAAAGAGGTTCAAAATCGATGCGGTACTTACCGAAAAGCCGTATTTAACGGCCCAAGTGAGCGAAGCAGCAGAGGAGCGTCCCGATGAAAAAGGAAGTGAGTTTGAGGCTATCATCGATTCGATAAAAGAATTGGCCTTCAAAATCATCAAGGATAACCCAAATATTCCGAGTGAGGCCACTTTTGCCATTAAGAATATTCAGAGTAATTCCTTCTTGATCAATTTTGTGTCTTCCAACCTTAATCTGGATGTGAAGGACAAGCAGCAGCTTTTGGAAATTGCCAATCTACAGGAAAGGGCATTGGCCACATTGAAATATATGAACATGGAGCTTCAAAAATTGGAGCTTCGCAACGATATACAGAGCAAGGTCCGTAGTGATATGGACCAACAACAGCGCGAATATTTCCTTCACCAACAAATGAAGACCATCCAAGAGGAGCTTGGTGGATTGTCGTATGAGGAAGAGGTGGATGAAATGGCGGAAAAGGCCAAGAAGAAAAAGTGGAGCAAAAAAGTGCAAGAACATTTTGAGAAGGAACTCTCCAAAATGCAGCGCATGAACCCACAGGTGGCCGAGTATTCCATTCAGCGGAACTATTTGGACCTTTTGTTGGATTTACCATGGAACGAATTCTCCAAGGACAAGTTCGACCTGAAAAGGGCCCAAAAGATTTTAGACAGAGACCATTACGGATTGGAAGATGTAAAACGCCGGATTATCGAATATTTGGCCGTTTTGAAGCTGCGTAACGATATGAAGTCGCCCATACTTTGCCTGTACGGACCTCCAGGGGTGGGTAAAACCTCTTTGGGAAAATCTGTAGCAGAGGCATTGGGCCGCGAGTACGTGCGTATGTCGTTGGGCGGGCTTCGTGATGAGGCTGAAATCCGTGGTCACCGAAAAACCTATATCGGTGCCATGCCGGGTAGGATTATACAGAGCTTGAAGAAAGCGGGAACATCCAACCCCGTATTTATTCTGGATGAAATAGATAAGTTGGCCAGCAGTCACCAAGGCGACCCGTCTTCTGCCATGTTGGAGGTGCTGGACCCTGAGCAAAACAGCGAGTTCCATGATAATTTCTTGGAAATGGGCTACGACCTGTCAAAAGTCATGTTCATTGCCACAGCGAACAACCTCTCTACCATACAGCCTGCGTTGCGCGACCGTATGGAAATCATCAACGTAACAGGCTACACCATCGAGGAGAAGGTGGAGATTGCCAAGCGTCACCTATTGCCCAAACAATTGGAGGAGCATGGATTGTCCAAAAAAGATTTAAAAATCGGCAAGCGCCAATTGGAGAAAATCGTTGAGGGCTATACCCGTGAATCTGGAGTGCGTAGCTTGGAAAAACAGATCGCCAAAGTGGTGCGTTATGCAGCCAAATCCATTGCGATGGAGGAGGAATACAACGTTACGTTGACGAACGAGAATATTGAGGACATCTTGGGTCCTGCCCGTTTGGAGCGCGACAAGTACGAGAACAATGATGTTGCCGGTGTTGTAACGGGATTGGCCTGGACCAGTGTAGGAGGCGATATCCTGTTCATTGAATCCATTCTTTCCAAAGGAAAGGGAGCCATGAACATTACGGGTAACTTGGGTAAAGTGATGAAAGAGTCCGCTACCATTGCCATGGAATATATCAAGTCCAATGCGGATGCGTATGGTATCGATTCGGGTGTTTTTGATAAGTACAATGTACATATCCACGTTCCCGAAGGAGCTACTCCAAAAGATGGCCCCAGTGCCGGTATTACCATGTTGACCTCTTTAATTTCACTCTTTACACAACGAAAGGTGAAGAAGAGCTTGGCCATGACCGGCGAGATTACCCTTCGTGGCAAGGTGTTGCCCGTAGGCGGTATCAAAGAGAAAATCTTGGCGGCAAAAAGGGCAAAAATCAAAGAGATTATTTTGTGTGCCGATAATAAAAGGGATATCGAAGAAATCAAGGACGAGTACTTAAAAGGGCTGACATTCCATTACGTAACCGATATGAGCGAGGTGATTGATTTGGCCATTACCAAACAAAAAGTGAAGAACGCCAAGGAACTTTAGATGATACTTGTCATGTAATCATCATGATATTTCTGCCTATTTTTGGCGTATGGGAAAAATTACAATAGCAATTGATGGATTTTCCTCTACCGGAAAAAGTACCATCGCCAAACGATTGGCCGCTGCCTTAGGTTATATTTATGTGGATACAGGTGCCATGTACCGTGCCGTTACTCTTTTTGCATTGAACCATGGGTTCGTGAACGAGAAGGGTGAACTCGATTCCGCTGCTTTGATAGATAAACTTCCTGAGGTCAATCTTAAATTTGTTCCCAACACCGAAACCGGTCGTTCCGATATGTTTTTGAACGATGAGAATGTGGAACAGGAAATCCGCTCCATGCGAGTGTCCGGTTTTGTGAGCCCGGTGGCTGCTATTAAAGAAGTCCGTGAAAAGTTGGTGAAGATCCAACAGGAGATGGGCAAGGACAAGGGTATTGTGATGGATGGCCGTGATATTGGTACCGTAGTCTTCCCCGATGCCGAATTAAAACTGTTTATGACGGCTTCCCCCGAAACTCGTGCCGCCCGACGCTACAAAGAACTATTGGAAAAAGGGGAGGAGGTTACCTATGCCGAAGTATTGAAAAATGTTGAGGAACGAGACCGAATCGACTCCACCCGGACCATTTCACCGCTCACCAAGGCCAAGGATGCCATTGAGTTTGATAACAGCGATATGGGACTGGAAGAACAGTTTGAGCGTATCCAAGATTTCTCGCAACGGGTGATCGCGAAGCATGCTTGAGAATTGGGAGGAGTTTTAGAGTTGCACTTATCGGTCTTTTACTTTGTTAGCTGTCGTTTTTTTCTTCAATATTAGTTCCATTCGGTACTTAACCATTCTCTCAATCAGGACTTTTGGTAATGGTTTGTCCAATGGGAATTGAACCGAACCTTTCCCTCTTTTAAATTCTCTTAATTCCGAGTCGAACTTTTCCATAGTTGTTGGATGTGGATAAAGTCCAACATGTTTTTTGTAGCCTGCGATCATAATTTGCTGTTCTCTTTTTCCTCCTTTTACTAATGAGTAGGCAGGAATATTATAATTGAACAGTTCGATTGCATTAGGTTTAACTTTGAGAATACACCTTTTTAATTCTTTAAGTGTTTTTTTTGTTGTTTCTGGTTGAGCATTAAAATAATCCTCAACAGTTTTCGGTTTGTCCATTTTTGTATTTTTTTGTTTGCAATGAAATTGTGATCAACCAAAGAACACAGAATAACATAACTACTCTACCTGACCAACCGATTAAGACATTAGGACCCAAATTTCCATTGTTTTTGGGTAGTTCTGTTGCCATATCCAATATCACATATATTTCCGAAACCCAAAGTAGTATGGTCATAAGCAAGATTGGAATCTTATATTTTTTGTAATTCGGATTTTTAATAAAAACCCAAGTGAATGGCAATGAAGCAATTATTAAAAAACCCAAAAGTCCTGCTCCTATAATATGGATTAATCCGCTTGTAGTTGCTTGTTCCTGAGGAAGAATAGCTGGGTCTGTGTTGAAAAAACCAGCCAATAAAAAACCGATTGCCGAAATTACCAAAAATACTTTTCCGATTTTCCCTCCAAGATTAGTGTAACATTTTTTTGATTGCAAAATGAAAGACAGGATACACAGAGCCATTAATAAGAATGCAATGTTCATTAGCCAACCATTATTACCAAGAGATGCTTCGCTAATTGGTTGCCAAGATGGGTCAATTTTGGGATTTATGAAATGAACAATAATAGATAGAATAATAGCAAGAATTCCCGAAAATACTGAGATGCTACCAAAGTTTGTTTTCTTTTTCATAACTAGTTATTTATTCAATACAAATAATAACTTGTCCAATTGGTTTAAACCTGCAGTAAAACCTTCTTTGAAGCCCATTTTTATTATTTTTTCCAAATCCTCAAGGGAATCTAGTGTCAGGTTAACATTTACTATAGTGCTTTTAGAGTTGTCATTAAAGCTGTTTTTCCAATGTATTCGCGAAAATTCTGTTTCCACAAACGCACCTTCTTCATCACAAAATCCATCCCAACCTGTGAACATTTTTTGCACTTCAATTTTTTCATAGTCGAATCTGTTCCAATGCATTTTATTTTCAGGGCTTATCATGGCATAATGCCACATTCCACCTTCCCTAAAGTCCAAAATTTTAGTTTTATTTTGGAAAGGTTCGGGCGCCCACCATTGGTCCAGTAGTTCTTTTTTGGTAAAAGCATCCCAGACTAACGATAGGTCTGCTGCAAATTCTTTGTCCACAAATACTGTTTTGGTGTCCTTGTCCACCCTAAAGTCAAAGAGCAAATTGTTTTTCATTTTTTATCCTTTTTTAGATTTGATAATACATTGTCAAGTTGATGGAATCGGGATTCCCATATTTGTCGATATTGTTCGATCCATGCATCTACCTCCTTCAGTTTCTCTATTTTGAGCGAATAATGAATCTCCCTTCCTTGCTGTTCTTGTTTTACCAGGTCGCATTCTGATAGTATTTTCAAATGCTTGGAAATAGATTGGCGTGAGGTATTGAAATTTTCCGCAATGGCATTGGGTGTCATGGCCTGTACCGCAATAAGTGCGATAATTGCTCTTCGTTTGGGGTCTGCAATGGCCTGAAATACATCTCTTCTCATAATCTTAAAACGAAACTGATTGGTTGCAAATATATGCAACTATTTGGTTTCGGAAAATTATTATACAACTTATTCTTTATAAAAGTGAATTTTTGGTTTGTTCTTGAGGTAATGTATTAGTGTGCGGCCCCTTACTGATGGTGTTGTCCAAAAGTCAACAAATTGTTGTCCGGATCCGAAAGTGAAAACTCTTTCTGCCCCCACGGTTTTACTTCTAATTTTCCGTTCGGGTGTATTTTGGTATTGTTTGCCAGCAAGGATTGATAAAGCTCATCAATATTGTTTGTACGTATATAAACTTGGCCGTAGTTTTCCTTCGGGTCAAGGTCCCGAAATTCAAAAAAATGGATTTGGACCTGATCTTTCTCCAACATTAGATAACCATCATAATCGGCGTTTCCAAATATGTTGAAGCCTAGTTGACCGCAATAGAAATCACGTGTCTTTTTTTTATTGCGCATGGGAAGTTTTGGATTAATGTGGGTGAGCATGGACTATTGTTTTGTGATGGACAACTAAGAAAAGATCGTGCTTTTTAGCCGTTAATCCAACAAAAAGGTGTTTCCATGAAATCTTTTTCATTCACGCATCCACATTGCAGGCCAATTATATTCCTTAGAAATGGTTCGTACTATTTCGTGGATCAAAGGGAAACCATTGTCGGAGTTAGTCATAATTACCGCTCCACGACCCTTGTTGGCGAAGGATACTGCATAGCAAACAAATCCTGCATTTCCACCTGTGTGTCTAAAACGAAAAGCATCCCCTTCACCATCTATACCTATTCCAATACCACCTGCTCCGGGTACTCTGGTCATCATTGTCCTTGCTGATTCTTGACTTAATAAGCCATTATCTTCTCCACGATATGATTTTCCTAGTGCTAGCATAAACAAGGCTAAATCGGTTGGATTGGTCCAAAGTCCGGCCGCTGCCTTTTCGGGGTAGATATGATAACCACCCTCCACGACTTTTCCATTTTCCTTGTAACCATTTGCGGTTAAACTATCCAACCTTTTAGGAAGTGGATAAGCAAAGGAACTGTTCTCCATTCCAGTTGGATCAAGAATCAAAGTGTTTAGCAGTTGGGGAAACGCTTCTCCGGTTACATCCTCCATCAACATTTGCAATACTTCCATTCCACCGCCCGAATATAATTCGGACTCCCCAGGTTTTTGGACAACACGAACGGGTTCTGAATTGGTTATGTCACTTCCTTGTACTATTTCCAATAGTGTAGGAATCGAATCTTTTTTGTTGTAGCCTTGAAACCCAGATGTGCTTAAACCAGAAGTATGGCTCATAATTCTACGGGGTGTTACTTTTTCTATTCTAGTAAATTGATTATCGGGAACTTGCCACCTTTTTAATTTTGAGTTTACATTTTCATTGAGGGAAAACCTGTTTTTTTCGATCAATTTAAATGCCGCAACACTAGCAACTGGTTTGGAAATCGAAGCTACTTGAAAGAGCGTGTTTTCGTTTACATTTTCCCCTGTTTCCTTATTTTTTTTACCATAGCCTTTTGACCAAAGGATTTCATTGTTGTCAAAAACTGTAATACTGACCCCAGGTACATTTAAGGCTTCCATTCTCGCTTCAAGGGTAGTGGCTATGGAATCATTCTTGCCATTTTTGTCTATTTTGTAAATGTTGTTTTCAATCCTTGATTGTATCGAGAGTTCTTTCCCTATTGTGAAATCGACAATTTTATTTTTCTTATTGGAATTGCACGCTAATGTCAAAAGGGAAATTACAATGAAGCCAAAATTAATTCTACGCATTATCTGAAGGTTTTAAGAGCTAGATTAATTCAAAGACGGCATTTTTTCTTGAGTGTTGCAAACCCTAATGGAAACCGATAGATAAAGCGATATCCAACAATTTAAAAACGATTAGGCAGAGGTAAGGAACTTTGCTCGTTCAAAAAAGCTAGCAGCGTGTGTTCATCTAAATAATGGGATAGTTTTAGGTGCTTATTGCATGCAAAGACTCGATCCCAATACCAGGGTAAATCCAAATCCATTTTGCTAAAATCCAAGTCGTTTCTACTTGATAGCAAATTCCAGGAAACATATTTAGGGAATTTTTGTAACAATTCAATACTTATCTCTTTGGATTGAGTCAAAACAGTCCAATCGATTGAATCTGCAAATGCTTCGAGAATGTCAAACTCTAAATCTGTCCGGCGGGAGAATGACCACCAGTCAATATCATCTTTGTATTTTTCCAAAAATGCTATGGATACAGTAAAAGATACGTTGCCTGCCAACCTGGAAATTTCGTATTTGGAACAATAAGGAAAAAACAGATTCTTGTATTTATCCCATGGAAAGTTCATGTTTTCTACGAGGCTTCCTAGGTTATTTTTTAGTTTTTCCTGATGTTTTTCTATGAAATCATCTGTCCAAAGGTTTTTCGAATACTCACAAATAAGATCCCAGTCAATGGTCGCAATGTTATCCTCTTTTTCTTTCTGAAGCAGTAAAGAAAAAAAGTCCGCAGACCAATTGTTACCTTTCGCAAAATAGGTCCAGTAGACCCGTTCCCCTTCCTCATCTACCAAATCAATGGTGTCGTATTCCGGATCTCGATTCCATTCTTCTTCCATTTTTAAAAAGAATGCTTCTACTGACAATTTCATTTTTTGATAAAATTCAGGGGTCCAAAGCAATTGTTCACTATTAATGACCCCACTAAAAGTACCCTCCCAACTACCAAAATCTATGTTGGGATATGCCCATTGTACCTTATCAGGATATTTTGTTGCCAGTTCAGGTAAAAAATCAATTTTGTCCTCGTTTGAAATTGAGTTCCAGTTAATGTGATCTTTAAAGGCATCAATTATTTCAATCGTCCAAGGAATATCATAGCTCATCCAGTTCCAATCCCATTTGTCTTTAAACTGTTTTATGAATTCCAAATTCCAGGGCAAACCTCCATTCCAACTAAGTCGCTTCCAGTCTAACCTATTTTTATGTTTTTCAATAAATTCAACGGTCCAAGGAAACCCTTCCACTCCACTAAAGAGGTCCCAATGCATGTTTTCGATTTTCTCAATAGTTTCAGGGGCCCAGGTTTCGGCATCATCAGCCCATTTAACGTGTTCAAAATATTTGTACATTCCTAAATCTGTATCTGGACTTAGACTTGTTTTCAAATATTGTCTGGCATTCTTATTCCATTCAGGTAAACACAGCGCTAGTAATTCGGGTTCCTGAAAGATTTGTTCCTGACCAATAAAATCATCCCAAGTCCATTTTTTATTGTGTATAAATTTCCGGATTAATTCGGGAGACCATGGCAGTGAAGTATTAAAATTCAAGAACCGCCCCTCTTTCCATAACAATCGATTTTGATACTTTTCAAGTAAGGTGATGTTCCAGTCTATCAAGTGGTTGTCACTGATTCCTTCCCAATCCCATTTCGATTGGTATTTTTTCAATAACTCTTCTGATAACGGATAACATTGAGAGATCGCCTTTATGGCGTTCTCTTTTTTGTTTAGTAACTGATTTGTGGTTAGATGTTTCATTAATTTCAATAGAGAAGGAACCCAGATTTATAATTTATAACTAGCAGGATATGGTTAATTTTAAATATGAAGAAAACAGATTATTAATAATAATCCAGGGGTAATTGATAGATCTATGTTTTGGGTTGACAGAACGCCTTTCCCAATTGACCTGTTAAAAACCTAAAACCAAAAAGGCGCCCAAAGGGCGCCTTTTGTATTGTTAGTTCGAGCGCAGTCGAGAACCTAATTACATCTCGACTGCGCTCGATGTGACAGTTACTTACAAATTCGGAATCTTCAGCACTTGGTCCGGATGTATAACATCAGGATTCTTTAATTGATCGGTGTTCGATTCGAATATTTTATTGTATTTCATCGGGTCTCCGTAGTAATGTTTGGAAATCTTGCTCAAAGATTCACCACTTTTAACCGTGTGGTAAGCATATACGGATTCATCCTCTACCGTAATGTTTGCCTTAATATCCGATGGACTTTCTCCACCAATTTCTTTGATTTTGTCCCACAGCAAGTTTTTCTCATAATGGGTCTTGGTCATTCCCTTTATTTTTAAAACGTTGCCTTCAACATTTACATCACCGTTTTTCACTTCCAATTTCTCACCTAGGTCCAATACAGGCTGGTACTTTGCTTTTACACTCATAAGGGTACTTTTTTACAGTTAATAATTAGAACTTTCAAGATAGTCAATCTGTCTTTATTTTGCCATTAAATAATTGTAATACTTTTTTTGCGGAAACCTTGCTAGTATGCTTTGTATATCAAGAATTTAATTGTATTTTTGCACCCCTTTTGGCAAGGAGGCAAGAGAAAAAAGGGAATCTAGAAAATCATTTTAAAACCACTTCCGCGGTAATTGTTCAACTCTTGTAAAACGTGGAATACAAATTTTAATCAGCAAAGCATGGCTGAAGAAAAACAAAACGTTGAGGTAGAAGAAACTGCCGCAGCACCAGTAAAAGAAGAAACACAACCCCAACAAGATCCAAAGGAATTTCTTGAAAATTTTGATTGGGACAAGTACGAAGAAGGAATCGAGCGTGTTGACGACAACAAGCTTAAGGAATTTGAAACACTTGTAGAGGAAAACTTTGTGGACACTGCCGATGAGGAAGTAGTGGAAGGAGAAGTTGTTCACATGACAGACCGTGAGGCTATCATTGACATCAATGCCAAGTCCGAAGGTGTAATTTCCTTAAATGAGTTCCGATACAATCCAGACCTAAAAGTTGGAGATAAAGTTGAGGTACTTATTGATATCCGTGAAGACAAGACCGGTCAATTGGTATTGTCCCACAGAAAAGCAAGAACTATTAAAGCCTGGGAGCGTGTCAACAATGCGCACGATAAGGAAGAAATCGTTACTGGTTTCGTTAAATGTCGTACCAAAGGTGGTATGATTGTTGACGTATTCGGCATCGAGGCATTCTTGCCAGGTTCTCAAATCGATGTGAAGCCTATCCGTGATTACGATCAGTACGTAGGTAAGACCATGGAGTTCAAAGTAGTGAAGATCAACCACGAGTTCAAGAACGTAGTGGTATCGCACAAAGCTTTGATCGAAGCGGACATCGAAGAGCAGAAAAAAGAAATCATCGGCCAGTTGGAAAAAGGTCAAGTATTGGAAGGTGTTGTCAAGAACATTACATCTTACGGGGTATTTATCGACCTTGGTGGTGTGGATGGATTGGTACACATTACCGACCTTTCTTGGAGCCGTATCAACCACCCGAACGAGGTTGTGGACCTAGATCAGAAATTGAACGTTGTTATCCTTGATTTTGATGATAACAAGTCAAGAATCCAGTTAGGTCTTAAGCAATTGGAGAAACACCCATGGGATGCCCTAGGTGATGAAATCAAAGTAGGTGACAAAGTAAAAGGTAAAGTAGTTGTAATCGCTGATTACGGTGCATTTATCGAAGTTGCCGAAGGTGTTGAAGGATTGATCCACGTTTCTGAAATGTCTTGGAGTACACACCTTAGATCTGCTCAGGATTTCGTAAACGTAGGTGACGAGGTTGAAGCAGTTGTATTGACCTTGGATAGAGAAGATCGTAAAATGTCGTTGGGTATCAAGCAATTGACTCCAGACCCATGGACCGATATTACTTCTAAATATCCTGTTGGATCACGTCACAAAGGAATCGTTAGAAACTTTACCAACTTTGGTGTATTTGTAGAGTTGGAAGAAGGAATCGACGGTTTGATTTATATCTCCGACCTTTCTTGGACCAAGAAAATCAAGCACCCATCCGAATTCGTTACCGTAGGTGACACGTTGGAAGTGGAAGTATTGGAATTGGACGTAGACGGACGTAAATTGAGCCTTGGTCACAAGCAGACCACAGAAAACCCATGGGATAAATATTCCGATGAGTTTGCTGAAGGTACAATTCACAAAGCTGCAATCGCAGAGGTTGTTGACAAAGGAGCTACTATCAACTTCAACGAGGATATCGTTGGGTTTGTTCCACAACGTCACATGGAAAAAGAAGACGGTAAGAAACTTCAAAAAGGAGAAGAGGCCGAATTTAAGATCATCGAGTTCAACAAAGATTTCAAGAGAGTTGTGGCTAGCCACACTGCCATCTTTAGAGAGCAAGAAGATAGAAATGTGAAGGCTGCTGCCAAGAAAAGAGCCGCATCTAGCGATGAAGCTGCTCCGACCCTTGGGGATGCCAACTCCGCATTGCAAGCATTGAAAGACAAAATGGAAGCTGATTCCAAGAAAAAGTAATCAGACTTTTCAATGATACGAAGCCCCGCTGGAAACAGACGGGGCTTTTTTATGTCCCGAAAATTTTAAAGAATTGCTTACTTTTGTATTCAACCGAGTTGGTCGCACATAGCATATGAGTCAAAAAGTTCTGCTTACTTCAAAGGAAATCAACATCATACTGCACCGGTTGGCCTGTCAGCTAATGGAAAATCATTTGGATTTCAAGGATACCGCTTTGATTGGTATTCAACCTAGAGGTGTTTTTTTGGCAGAAAGATTGGTGAAGATTCTCAAAAAGGAATACAAGATTAAACATATTGATCTTGGTTTCTTGGATATCACATTTTTTAGGGACGATTTTGGAAGGGGAGAAATCCTCAAAGCCAATTCCACACAAATGAACTTTTTGGTGGAAGATAAAAAAGTGGTGTTTATTGATGATGTTCTTTATACAGGAAGAAGTATCAGGTCCGCCCTTACGGCTATCCAATCCTTTGGAAGACCGAGCAATATTGAACTTTTGACATTGATTGATAGACGTTTTAGCAGACACCTGCCCATACAACCTACTTATCGTGGTAGGCAAGTTGATGCCATAAACGAAGAAAAGGTCAAGGTGATGTGGGAAGAGAACGACGGTGAAGATAAAGTATATTTAGTAAGCAAATAAAACGTAATGAGCGAGTTAAGTGTAAATCACTTGTTAGGAATCAAGTATCTGAACAAAAAGGATATATCGCTCATTTTTGAAACGGCAGACCACTTTAAGGAGGTCATCAATCGTTCCATTAAAAAAGTGCCCACCCTTCGGGATATTACCATAGCCAATATCTTTTTTGAGAACAGCACCCGTACCAAGCTCTCTTTTGAACTTGCGGAAAAACGACTTTCTGCGGATGTGGTGAACTTTTCGGCAGGGCAATCCTCTGTAAAAAAAGGGGAGACCCTTATCGATACCGTAAACAATATCCTGTCCATGAAAGTGGACATGGTGGTGATGCGCCACCCCAATCCAGGTGCGGGGATTTTTTTGTCACAACACGTAAAAGCTTCTATTGTAAATGCCGGTGATGGTGCTCATGAACATCCAACACAGGCATTATTGGATTCCTTTTCCATCCGTGAAAAACTGGGCGATGTAGGAGGTAAGAATGTCGTTATTGTTGGGGACATACTGCATTCCCGAGTCGCTCTATCCAATATATTTGCACTTAAATTACAGGGAGCCAATGTGAAGGTTTGTGGGCCAAAAACCCTTATTCCTAAACATATCGAATCCTTGGGGGTTGGAGTGGAGACCAATTTGAGAAAAGCTTTGGAATGGTGCGACGTGGCCAATATGTTACGCGTACAGAACGAAAGAATGGATATCAGTTATTTTCCTTCCACACGTGAGTACACTCAGCAATTTGGGGTCAATAAGGAAATGCTGAACAGTTTGGACAAGCAAATCGTAATCATGCACCCGGGCCCTATAAACCGAGGTGTAGAAATTACCAGTGATGTGGCCGATTCGGACCAATCCATTATATTGCATCAGGTAGAAAATGGAGTGGCGGTCAGAATGGCCGTACTGTATCTTCTGGCATCAAAAATTAAGTAAAGATGATTATCGACAAGGACGGAACAACGACCATTGTTTTCCAAGAAAAGACCACTTTGAGCGGTTTTTTGGAAAATCTCAATAAAGCATACCCCAAACTTAAACACGACAATATCGTCATCAATCTTTTTTCTTTTGATAAATTGAGCGTCGACAACATCTTGGAGTTTTTGGACCTTTCCAATATCCATAAAGCTGGCGGTCAATCCTTTGTGTTGGTGACCGATAAACTGAGTTATGACGAAGTTCCCGAAGAAATAAGCGTTGTACCTACCATTCAAGAAGCCAAGGACCTTATCGAAATGGAGGAAATAGAACGCGACCTTGGTATATGAAACTTACCGTACTAGGTTGCTATGCCGCTACACCACGCACATTTACCAATCCGACTTCGCAGGTACTCGAGATAAAAAACCACCTTTTTTTAATTGATTGTGGTGAGGGTACGCAAGTGCAGCTCAGAAAGTACAAGGTCAAGTTTTCCAGAATCAACCATATATTTATATCGCATCTACATGGAGATCACTTTTTTGGTTTGCCTGGACTTATTTCAACTTTTAGGCTGCTGGGCAGAGATAAGGAACTTCATATATATGGTCCAAAAGGGATAAAGCAGGCTATCACGTTATTTTTGAAATTGGGCGATTCTTGGACCAATTACCCTTTGATATTCCACGAACTGGAAACAAGCGAATCAGAGCTCGTTTTTGAAGATGATAAGGTTACCGTTCGAACCGTTCCTTTGATTCATAGAGTATATACCAATGGCTACTTTTTTGAGGAAAAGGAAGCTCCCCGAACATTGGATATTGAGGCGGCCCGAAAATTTGGTGTGGATAGGAGCCAGTTCAACAATATTAAAAAAGGTGTGGATGGTGTTGACGATGTAGGAAGAACCATTCCCAATAAAAAACTCACATTGGCTCCGCCAGCACCCAAAAGCTATGCGTTTTGTAGCGATACCATGTACAACGAAAATATCTTACCTATTATACGGGATGTCACCGTACTGTACCATGAATCAACTTTTTTGGATTCAGAGGAACATCTGTGCCAGAAAACAAAGCACTCTACAGCCAAACAGGCCGCGCTGATTGCCCAAAAGGCGAATGCAAAACTTTTGATACTCGGGCACTATTCAACACGCTACAAATCCATTGAACTGTTCAAAAAAGAGGCCGAAGAAGTATTTCCAGTTGTGGAATTGGCAGATGATGGTAAGGTGTTCGATTTTGATGTCTGAAAAAATTCCGAAACTTTTACAAATCCGTTACTTTGAGGTGACCCTATTTTTGCCGAACTTCACATTATGCAAAAAGACCTTGGAGATTACAGGAAATCTTATGAAAAAAGTGAATTAACCGAAGCATCGGTGAAGGAGAATCCCATGGAACAATTTCAAAAATGGTTCTATGAGACTGAAGCTTCCGATGGAGTGGATGAGCCAAATGCCATGACAGTTTCCACCATTGGTCTGGATGGCTTCCCAAAAAGCAGGGTGGTTTTGATGAAAAAGTTCACTTTTGAAGGTTTTATCTTTTATACCAATTACCATAGTGAAAAAGGTAGGGCCATTGAAGCAAACCCATCTGTTTGCCTATCCTTTTTTTGGCCCAATATGGAACGGCAAGTCATCATAAAGGGCAAGGCCGAAAAAATTGCACCAAACCTTTCGGACGGTTATTTTGAATCTCGACCGCATGGCAGCCAATTGGGTGCGGTGGTTTCAGATCAAAGCGAGGTGGTCCCGTCCCGCGAATATTTAGAGGGTAAGTTGAATAAACTTGAAAAAAAATACGATGGCAAAGAAGTACCTAGACCTGAATATTGGGGAGGGTATCTCGTAAGACCCATTTCCATCGAGTTTTGGCAGGGTCGCCCCAATAGGTTGCATGATAGAATTAGATATTCCCTACAAGAAGATTTTGATTGGAAAATAGAACGATTGGCACCATAAAAACCCACGACGATGAAACAAATTATATTGATGAGGCACGGAAAGTCCTCCTGGGATTACGATGTCTCCGATAAGGACCGTCCTTTGAAGGAAAGAGGCATTAATGACGCCCACATGGTAGCCAAGACCTTTGGATTACATGCACCTTCGATTGATTTTATATATTCGAGTCCCGCCAACAGGGCCTTGCACACCAGCATGATTTTTGTTAGAAACTTGGAATTTGATCTATCAAAATTCAACGTCACCAACAAGCTTTACGATTTTTCGGGTAACAGCGTAGAGCAGTTTGTGAAAAAGCTTGACAATAGTTTGGCCACCGTTGCTATATTCGGACACAATTATGCCTTTACCTCACTTGCAAATACTTGGGGAGATCAGTATATTGAGAACGTTCCCACTGCAGGACTTGTCCATATTACATTTGGTGTGGACGATTGGTCAAAAATATCAAAAGGGACCACTAAACAAATGGTCTTTCCAAAACACTTGAAGAAATAAATGATTAAAACAAAGAACGAGTATATAAATAGGGAAATCAGTTGGTTACATTTTAATGCTAGGGTGTTGCAAGAGAGCAAGGACCCTCGGGTCCCACTGATTGACCGACTTCGCTTTTTAGGGATTTTCAGTAATAACCTGGACGAGTTTTTCAAAGTAAGGTACGCAACGGTAAAGCGAATCGTGGACGCCGGAAAAACAGGTAAAAGCGTTTTGGGTGGTGAAAGAGCAAAAGATCTTTTAGAGGAAATCACCAAAATTGTAATCAACCAGCAGACACGTAGCCTTGAGATTTTTAAACAGATAGATAAGGAATTACGGGAAAAAAATATTTTTATCATTAGGGAAACCGAGGTAAATGAAAGTCAGGCCGAGTTTATTCGGGACTACTTCTTCAAAAAGGTGAACCAGGAATTGATGACCATCATACTGAACGACCTTACGGAGTTTCCTCTTTTAAAGGACACAGCAGCCTATTTGGCCGTTAAAGTGGTGATGAAAAACGGAACTGCCAGAAAAAAGCACAACCGATATGCATTGATAGAGATTCCAAAGGGGATCGACCGTTTTGTTGTATTGCCCAAAGAAGGGGATAAGGACTACGTGATTATGTTGGATGATTTGATTCGTTTTTGTTTGGACAGTGTGTTTACCATGTTCGATTTTGAATCCATTTCCGCCCACATGATCAAGATAACTAGGGATGCTGAGTTGGATATCGATAACGATTTGAGCAAGAGTTTTATCGAGAAAATCTCTTCCAGTGTGGAGCACAGAAAAATAAGTGATCCCGTACGTTTTGTCTACGATAAAAGCATTGACAAGGACACGCTGCAGTTCCTAAAGGAAAAAATGGATATCATGGGCACGGATAGTGTGATTCCCGGCGGCCGTTACCATAACAGAAGAGATTACATGGGTTTCCCTAGCTTGGGGAGACATGACCTTATGTATGATAAAATTGAGCCACTTCCAGTGAAAGGACTCAGCATGAAAGGTAGTTTGTTGGATATGATTGCCCACAAAGATTATATGATCTATGCGCCTTATCATACGTTTAGTTATGTGACCAAGTTTTTACGTGAAGCTGCTTTGGACCCAAAAGTTCGCAGGATACAGATTACAATTTATCGATTGGCAAGCGACAGCCAGATTGCCTCAGCTTTGGTAAATGCTGTAAAGAATGGTAAGCAGGTTACCGTACAGATTGAGTTACAAGCCAGGTTCGACGAGCAGAACAATATTGAGTATGCCAATTATTTGCAAGATGAGGGTGTCAACCTAATTTTTGGGGTGCCCGGCCTCAAAGTGCATAGTAAAATTTGTTTGGTGGAACGGGAAGAAGATGAAGGTATCAAGCGTTATGGATTTATCAGCACCGGTAACTTTAACGAGTCAACGGCGAAAATCTATACCGACTATACCTTGTTTACCGCACATCAAGGCATTCTTAAGGACATGAGCAAGGTGTTTGGATTTTTTGAGACCAACTATAAAATCAACAAGTATAAGCATCTGATTGTTTCCCCGCATTATACAAAGTCGACCTTTACCAAGTTGATAGATAAGGAAATCGCATTGGCCAAGGCCGGAAAAGAGGCTTATATCAAAATAAAGATGAACAGCCTTACCTCCTACAAAATGGTGGATAAGTTGTATGAAGCCAGTAGGGCAGGGGTAAAAATTAAAATGATCGTACGGGGTATTTGCTGTTTGATTCCCGGGGTTGAAGGCATGAGCGAAAATATTGAGGCCATTAGTATAGTAGATAAGTTTCTGGAACACCCAAGACTGTTCATTTTTGGTAATGATGGTGACCCAAAAATCTATATTTCATCAGCGGATTGGATGACGCGTAATCTCGATTTTAGGGTAGAGGTAGGCTGTCCCATTTACGACCCAGATATTAGGCAAGAACTGCTAGATACGTTTGAGATATCGTGGAAAGATAATTCCAAAGCAAGGATATTTTCCGAAAAGCAAGACAACGCATATAGGAAAAGGTTGAAAGGACAACCTGAATTACGATCTCAATTTGAAATGTACGATTATTATAAGAAGAAATTGGAAAATTAGATGGACTATGACTCGGCTTAACCGTGCATGGTTTCCTTTTTGCCAAGATCCCTCATAAGTTGGGCCTCATATTCCAAAAGGTCGTCCCACTTTTTGTCCACTTCGGTCTTATTTCCATATTTCCGTGCAAATTTTAGGAACATGGTATAGTGGTTGGCTTCACTTACCATTAGGTTTCGGTAAAACTCGGACAGTTCTTCATCGTCTATTTCTTCGGAAAGCAACCTAAAGCGTTCGCAGCTTCGGGCCTCAATCAAGGCGGCATATAAAAGTTTGTGCACCAAGTGTGTGTCCCGGCTTCCACCTTTAGGGAAAAACTTCATCAACTGTATTACATATTCATCCTTGCGTTCGCGGCCCAAGACCCATCCACGCTTCAAAATTTTATCATGGACCATGTTAAAGTGACCCATTTCTTCACGGGCCAGGGCAGTCATTTCTTTGACCAACTCTGATTTTTCAGGAAAACCGATTATCAATGAAATAGCAGTGCTGGCAGCCTTCTGCTCGCAATAGGCATGATCGGTCAAAATTTCCTGAATATTCTTTTCTACAATGTTTACCCATCTTGGGTCCGTTGGAAGCTTTAGGCCTAGCATGAATATGTTTTTTTGATATTATGGGAGCAAAGATAACGGGAAAGTACGGTTTGTTAAAAATCTAGGTCGAACTCCTTGCGCAAGAGTTCGATATTCGGGTTCTTTTCTTTCAATTTCTCATACTTCTCCTCTGGAGTAAAGGCAAACTTTTTGGCAACCTCCTCATTTACGGTTATGTAAAGGGAAATGGAATAGTTGTTCAGTTTTTGTTTGAGGTAGTCCAGCATTAGACTTTGTTCCCTTTCAATCTCCTTTTTCATGGTGCCGTTCGGCAACTCAATCCAAATTACATGGTCATTTTTAAGCTTTGGAACATCTGTTTGAAGGTTACTGGCCAATATTTTCCTTCCCTGTCTTTCCAGTTCATGGACAAAGTCATCCCAATGCTGCTGCATTTCTTTTTCTTCAAAAGCATCTTTGGGAAGGTCTTTTTCGTCGATATTCGGGGATTTGGTATTCTCATGTGCCCTTTTCACTTTGATACTGGACAACGATAGCCCTGAAACCCTTTTTTCGGATCCCTTGATTTGTATTTTTTTAGGTTGATAAGGTTCCTTAGGTTCACTGACCAGCTCTTTTTCCATTTCTTCTTTAGGAGTTGAAACCTCATCAGCGAGCGTTGGTTTCGTTGCCAAGGGTATTGTTCCCTTTTTTTCCTCAATTGGAGATGTAGTTTGCTCGGTTTCTACACCCTTGTGTTCTGGGGCTTTGGTTCCGTTCGTATTGATGGTTTTTCCTTTGAAAAAGGATGCCGGTATTATGAAACTAGAGTTTTTTTTTTCTCCATCATAAGTGATGGACGCTAATTTCATAAGGGAGAGCTCTACGAGCAGTCGTTGGTTTTTACTGCTTTTGTATTGCAGGTCACAATCATTGGCCATGTCAATGGCTTTCAACAAGAACTGTTTCGAAGTCTTTTTGGCCTGCTCTAGATAGTGTTTTGCCACATCTTCGCCTACCTCAAGCAAGTTTAAGGTATCGGGATGCTGGCATACCATCAAATCTCTAAAATGGGAAGCTAGACCGGTGATAAAATGGTGGCCGTCAAAACCAAGTGACAAGGTTTTGTTGAACAGGATCAAAAGTTCGGGAATGTTGTTCTCAAGAATCAAGTCGGTTGCCGAGAAATAAATGTCGTAATCAAGAACGTTGAGGTTTTCCGTTACGGCCTTTCTGGTCAACTCTTTTCCCGAGAAGCTCACTACCCTATCAAAAATGGATAAAGCGTCCCGCATGGCGCCATCTGCCTTTTGGGCAATAATGTGCAATGCACTTTCTTCTGCTTGTATACCTTGTTGTTCGGCAATGTACTTTAGGTATTCCGAGGCATCCTTTACCGTTATTCTCTTAAAGTCGAATATTTGACATCTGGAGAGTATGGTCGGAATAATTTTATGCTTTTCCGTTGTCGCCAAAATAAAAATTGCATGTTTTGGCGGCTCTTCCAACGTCTTCAAGAAGGCGTTGAACGCTGATTGGGAGAGCATATGAACCTCGTCGATGATGTAAACCTTATACTTTCCTGTTTGTGGAGGAATACGTACTTGGTCAATCAAACTACGGATATCATCAACAGAGTTATTGGAAGCGGCATCAAGTTCAAAAATATTGAAGGCAAAATCCTCATCTTCCCGTTCTGTGCCATCTTGATTTATCTTTTTGGCCAAAATACGTGCGCAGGTAGTTTTCCCGACACCTCGTGGTCCGCAGAACAATAACGCCTGTGCGAGATGATTGTTCTCGATGGCGTTCAGCAACGTATTGGTAATGGAGGATTGTCCCACGACATCCTTAAATGTTTGGGGCCTATATTTTCTTGCTGATACAATAAAGGGTTCCAATACGCTGAAAAAAAAGATTTCATACAAATATAAAAATAGCATTGGCCAAAGTTGAACCCAATATGGGAGTTACCACTTTTTTTATTAACAATTGGATTACCTTTGCGCCCAGCAGGCCACCTTATCGCTGCAAGTTTGGGCAACCAAACTTGAAGAGGAAAGTCCGGACACCATAGTGCGGCATAGCGGGTAACGCCCGTCCGCCGAAAGGCGAGGACAAGTGCAACAGAAAGCAAGTACAGTTCGGCTGTAGTGAAATCAGGTAAACTCTATGCGGTGAAACGTCATGTAAACCAATGTTCGAGGGCTGCACGCCCGAGTTGGAGGGTAGGCGGTTAGAACACTTGGGCAACCATTTGTCTAGATAAATGATAAGGGTATACAGAATCCGGCTTATGGCCTGCTTTTATTCTATTTCAAAAAAACTGAATATACTTCCGCCGTATTTGCGTTGTTCCGAAAATTGATGATGCTCGGAAAGATTGGTTTGGTCCGAATGCTCAATAATAAGTACGCCATCTTCCAATAAAAGCTCTTTATCAAAAACCAAGTCGGCAATTTTTAAAAACTGCTCTGTGCTAAAATTGTAAGGTGGGTCGGCAAAAATAAGGTCAAACTTTTCAGGTGTGGCTTCCAGAAACTTAAATACATCGGATTTGACGGGGGAAATTGAAAGTTCAAGCTCCTGAGCGGTCTTCGAAATGTATCGGACACATCCAGGAAAACCATCAACGGCGGTAATGTTTTTAGCTCCACGGGATGCAAATTCGTAGCTTATATTTCCAGTGCCGGAAAATAGGTCCAACACTTTTAGTTCGTCAAAATAGAAGCGGTTGTTCAAAATGTTGAACAGGGCTTCTTTGGCCATATCGGTAGTGGGGCGCACGGGCAACTTTTTAGGCGCCGTTAATCTTTTGCCTTTATATTTTCCTGAGATAATCCGCATTTAAAGTGCGCTTAATATGGAAAAGTCAATGCTTTCGTTTTCCAACTGTTCTAAGGTGAAGGAGGGGTTGCTTGGAATAAAGACGGAAATATTCTTAACATACTGGTAGCACAGCTCATAGATTGGGTCGTCCTCTTCAATGGCGCCGAACAATTTTAACTGTATTTTTTCAAGATCCATGTCCAATTGTTCTAAACTGAACAATAGATAGTAAAGAAAGTCTTCCTTGTTCTTAAATTCAAACTGATTGTAAAAGAGCAATTTTTTTTCGGATACCACTACCATCTCCATCTCCCTTTCTGATACCTGAACATAGCACATAGGTTCCAGTGTAGTTCGGTTTTGGTTCAATAAAGTGTTTATGAGAACAGTACCACTGTGCTTGAACTCAAACTCTCCAAAAAGCTCAAAGATGTAGTTGTTAATATTGGTATAGGGTATATAAACATTTACGATATCCTGATTAGGGATTTCATCGTAAGCTATAAGGTCATTAGCCATAATTTTGGCGTTGAACTTAAGATAGTTTGGTAACTCTTCTTTGTTAAAAAGCGGCTTCGGAACTAAACCGAACATATTGTTCTTGTGGATGACCATTACTTCGGAAAAGTCTTTCCCGATTTGATTTTGATTGCCCAGCTTTTCCTTTAGCTCTTTCAGCATAAGGTACGGGGTGAGCTGGGTTTTAAAGCCAACTCTTTCAAAAGCGATGATTTTATTGGTAATGGTGTCCAATACACAAAAAGAAAGTCCATTCAAGCCAGCTTGAATGGACAGTTTTCTATACGTGCTATTTCGTACGTTCTGTGCTATAGCTAGTTTTTCTTTTTTCTATCGTAGATAGGTGGCCAGTTACCGTTGGTGCTAACATCGGTCAATGAACCAACTTTTATTTCAGTACCGTTAACCTCTTCAACACTTTGATAAGACTTTTCTTTTTCAAGAAGGTCTTGTGGCTGGTCATATAGCACAACCTCTTTCTTAACTTTAGCTTCGAAAACAGGTGCTTTATATCCGCTCTTGTCGATGATATCGGCCTTCATTTCAAACTTCTCGTTGTTTTGGGCGAAAGGCACATTCATCATGGTTTTGTAACGATCATCTGCACCAAAAAGTGAATCTTTAACCTTTACAGTACCTAACGTATCGATGATGATTGTATCCTGTTGCATATCAATCTGATAGGCTCTGTCATATCTCATGAAAGAGGAATCACGCTGAGTTGTAATGGTGTAGCTTCCAGTATCAATAAATTGAATCAGGCTTTCAAAATTACCAGCGTACTTCCCGTTAACGGTCTTATAAGCTTCTTGTGAATCCCTGATGTCCTTAAGTTTATTGATGACCTGGGTAAATCTTTCATTTCTTACCTTGTTGAACTCTATGGGGGCGTTGATCGAATCATAGATTTTGTATCCAAGGTAAATGCTCAGAATTCCAAATAGAATTACTAAAACCGGCTTTACTTTTTGAGGTAAAAATCTATCGATCAAGAAAACTAGCCCTACGGTCACAAGGCATATTAAAACAACAATAAGAATTAAATTTAACATATCTGATACTGTCTTTCAAAGTTAATTTAGTGGTTACAGACAAATCTACAATATTTTTTTTATTGCGAAACTTTTTGCTTTAAAAAAGACCACTATATTTAGCGCTCATGAAGGATTTTAACGCACCTGGATTTTTAAAGATTTTAACCGAAAAATTTCCCCATACACCTACTTTAAAACAGGGAGAAGCACTTAATAGACTGGCTAACTTTGTTTTAGAAGGGAAAAAGGACGATGTGTTCCTGTTAAAGGGGTTTGCTGGAACTGGAAAAACCACCTTGGTGGCCACTTTGGTGAGCAGTCTCTGGAAAGTAAAAATGAGTTCTGTTTTAATGGCACCCACGGGTAGGGCAGCCAAAGTTATGTCAGTTTATTCCGGTAACAAGGCATTTACCATCCACAAAAAAATCTATTTTCCAAAGAAACAATCCGGTGAGGGCATACAGTTTGTTTTGGCCCCTAACAAACATCGCAACACTGTTTTTATCGTGGACGAAGCTTCCATGATCCCGGATACACCTGCCGATTCCAAATTGTTTGAGAACGGTTCCTTATTGGACGATCTAATGTTTTATGTGCACTCTGGCCATAACTGTAAGTTGATATTGATAGGGGATACCGCTCAGTTGCCCCCCGTAAAGCTGGAATTGAGCCCTGCGTTGGATGAAGGTCGACTATCCTTAAATTATGATAAAGAGGTGGAATGTTTGGAATTGGACGAGGTTATGCGACAATCGGATGATTCAGGAATACTGCATAACGCCACCAATCTCCGCGAACAGTTACAGTCCGAATTCTTTGAGGATTTTAAATTTGAGCTCCATCATTATAAAGATATTGTCCGTTTGATCGATGGCAACGAAATACAAGAGGCCATAGATTCCTCATACAGTCAAAACGGAAAGGAGCAGACGGCCATTATCGTTCGCTCCAATAAAAGGGCCAATCTCTACAATCAAAATATAAGGGAGCGCATTCTGTTCTTGGATAATGAAATTTCGGTGGGCGATTTTATGATGGTCGTCAAAAACAATTACTTCTGGCTAAAGCCCAATTCCGAGGCCGGCTTTATCGCCAATGGCGATATTATAGAGGTGCTGGAGCTTTTTGCTATTAAAGAGCTGTACGGGTTCAAATTTGCGGAGGTAAAGGTGAAAATGGTGGATTATCCCAACCAGAAACCTTTTGAGACCGTTCTTCTATTGGATACAATAACAGCGGAGACACCTTCACTTTCTTATGATGATGGAAACAGATTGTACCAAGAGGTGATGAAGGATTACGCTCACGAGAAGTCTAAATACAGAAAGTTCTTGGGCGTAAAGAACAATAAGTTCTTCAATGCCCTCCAAGTTAAATTTTCTTATGCCATCACCTGTCATAAATCCCAAGGAGGACAGTGGGACACCGTTTTTGTGGAACAGCCTTATTTGCCCAATGGTGTTGATAAAGATTATCTGAGATGGTTGTATACCGCTGTGACAAGGGCGGAGCGGCAACTCTATCTGATAGGTTTTAAGGATGATTTTTTTCTTGACTAGGAAAAACCTATTTTAGACTACAACATGAATATTGAACCAGATACTATAATAAGTTTGTTTCTCGGAATCGGATTGGCCGCTTCCGTAGGTTTTCGAGTTTTTCTTCCTCTTTTTGCGCTTAGTTTTGCGGCATACATGGGGGTCTGGGAATTGAACGATAGCTGGCAATGGATAGGAAGTCTTACCGCACTCATAACGTTGGGGGTGGCAACAATTGTTGAGATTTTCGCCTATTTTATCCCATGGGTGGACAATGTTTTGGACAGTATTGCCATACCCTTGGCGGGAATTGCAGGTACCGCAGTGGTGGTATCCACAGCGGCCAATTTAGATCCAGTGGTAACCTGGTCATTGGCTATAATTGCAGGAGGGGGGACCGCAACGGCCATTAAAGGCGCCAATGCAACCGGTAGATTGGCATCTACGGGAACCACGGGAGGTCTTGCCAATCCGTTGGTGTCGACCGTGGAAACAGGGGCGGCCGTAGCTGTGAGTACCGCATCTATATTAGTACCTCCGATAGCGGCAATTCTGGTCATCATCATATTGGTGGTCATCTTCAGGATATATAGAAAAATAAGACCTAAGTCAAAATAGAAATCATTCAACCAAAAAGAATAAAGTGAATATAATTTCCATGATTCCCGCTCGCTACCAAGCCTCACGGTTCCCTGCCAAACTAATGCAGGACCTTGGCGGGAAACCCGTAATCGTAAGAACCTACGAAGCGGCTGTAAAAACCGGACTTTTTAATGAGGTCTATGTGGTTACCGATAGCCCAGTAATTGCCGATGTAATTGAGGGCATTGGCGGCAAGGTGATCATGAGCAAAAAAACACACGAAAGCGGAAGTGATAGAATTGCGGAAGCGGTCGAAGATATGGATGTGGATGTGGTGATCAATGTTCAGGGAGATGAGCCTTTTATCGATTGCGAAAGTTTGGAAAAAATAATCAAGGTCTTTAAAAACGATACGGAGAAAGAAATTGACCTAGGCTCCTTAATGACCCCGATTACCGATTGGGGAGAAATAGCCAATCCCAATACCGTAAAAGTAATTGTCGACAATCAGGATTTTGCCCTTTATTTTTCAAGGTCACCGATTCCTTACCCCAGAGACGAGAAAGTAGATGCAACATATTACAAGCACAAGGGAGTCTATGTGTTTAGAAAGCGGGCATTGATGGATTTTCAAAAATTGCCCATGCTGCCATTGGAGGCAAAGGAGAAAATTGAAGCCATCCGATTTTTGGAATATGGTAAAAAAATAAAAATGGTCGAAACCCATGTCACCGGTATCGAAATCGATACGCCGGAAGACCTAGAACGTGCAAGAAAAGTATGGAAGTAGATTTTTCCAACATAAAAACCATTGGCTTTGATGCGGACGATACCCTTTGGGTAAACGAAACTTATTTTAGGGATACCGAGGAAAAGTTTGCTGAGCTATTGGAAGGTTACGAGACCAAGAACAAGATAGACCAAGAGCTCTTTAAAATGGAAATGGCCAATTTGGACATTTATGGGTATGGCATAAAAGGATTTATGCTTTCCATGATAGAATCTGCCTTGGACCTATCCAATAATAAAGTATCCCAAGAAACTATCGCACAAATATTGGAGCTGGGCAAGGATATGATTTCACATCCCGTAGAGTTGCTCGATGGTGTGGAGGAAGTACTTTCGAAGTTGATGGGCAAGTATAGATTGATCGTGCTCACCAAGGGTGACCTTTTGGACCAAGAAAGGAAATTGGAAAAATCGGGATTGTCCAAATATTTCCATCATGTGGAAGTATTGAGCGATAAAAAAGAAAGCAATTACAAGAATTTGTTGGAGCATTTAAAAATAGAAGTCAACGAATTTTTAATGATAGGAAACTCCTTAAAGTCGGATGTATTGCCTATCTTGAATATTGGTGCGCAAGCGGTACATGTGCCGTTTCATACCACATGGGCCCATGAAATGGTGTCAGAAGGCGAAATGGAGAACAATCATCTTAAATTGAACGGCCTCAAAGACATTTTGAAGTATTTGGACAACTAATGAAGACAGACAATAATTTGAAGAAGCAAGAAGTAGCAGCCACAACGCATAAAACCGCTTACAAGAACTTTCCCATGGTACCAAGGGTAATATTTGGGTCAGGATGTTTTTCTCAGTTGGGAGATATTTTATTGCCCCAACGTAAAAGTTCTGAGGCACCCTTTATCTTTTTGGTGGACGATTTTTTTGAGAACACCGAGTTTATGGCAAAAGTTCCTCTCATGTTCAATGATGAAATCATATTCATTTCTGCTGATGAGGAGCCCAAAACTGCCCAAGTGGATGCCTTAGTGGCCCAAATAAGGGAAAAGTATGCCGAACTTCCCTCCGGAATTATCGGAATAGGAGGGGGCACCTTGCTCGATTTGGCGAAGGCTGTTTCCATATTATTGAACAACAAAGGATTGGCCAAGGACTATCAGGGATGGGATTTGGTGCACAAGCCTGCACTTTATCATGTAGGTGTACCCACCATCAGCGGAACTGGTGCCGAAGTTTCCCGAACCACAGTACTGCTCGGTCCGGAAAAGAAGTTGGGTATCAATTCAGACTTTACTCCTTTTGATCAAGTTCTTTTGGACCCGGATTTCAGCAAAACTGTTCCTAAAGAGCAATGGTTCTACACGGGAATGGATTGTTTTATTCATTGTGTGGAATCGCTAACGGGAACCTATTTGAATGCGTTCAGTCAGAGTTATGGCGAAAAATCCATGGAACTGTGCAAGGAAGTATTTCTTGAGGATATCCCTGACGAGGAGTCCCGTGATAAATTGATGATGGCTTCTTGGCATGGGGGTATGAGCATTGCCTATTCCCAAGTTGGGGTGGCACATGCGATGAGCTATGGCCTTTCTTATCTGTTGGGAGTCAAGCACGGTATTGGGAACTGCTTGGTGTTCCAACATTTGGAAGAGTTTTATCCTGAAGGAGTTTCACTCTTTAATAAAATGCTGAAAAAGAATGATATTGTTTTGCCAAAAGGCATCTGTGCCGACCTTACCCAAAACGATTTTGACGTTATGGTGAGTATTTCCTTGGGATTGGAACCGCTTTGGGAGAATGCCTTGGGCAAGGATTGGAAAAGTATCATGACACCTGAACGTCTTCAAGCATTATACCAGAAAATATAAGATGTGTTCTTTATAGAACAGACACAACATAATGCAATCGCTGTCCAAATTTCTCTACTACAAAATAATGGGATGGAAGCTCAAGGGAGACTTTCCTGATTTGGACAAATGTGTATTGATTGTGGTTCCCCATACGCACTGGCTCGACTTTTTTTTAGGACTTTTAATTCGAAAAGTCATCAACGAGGAAATCAATTATATTGGAAAAAAGAGTCTTTTCAAACCTCCATTTGGTTGGTTTTTTAGATGGACAGGTGGCGCTCCCGTAGATCGTTCCAAAAACTCTAACACTGTAGACAATATTGTTCGGATTTTCAATACACGAAGCGTATTTCGTCTAGCATTGGCCCCCGAAGGAACCCGAAAAAAAGTGGAACAGCTTCGTACAGGGTTTTATCATATCGCCCAAAAGGCCAACGTGCCCATTGTGATGGTCGCTTTTGATTTCGGAAAAAAGGAAATCAAGATAGCAGAGCCTTTTTATGCTACGGGTAGTATGGAAGGTGACTTTGAAAAAATCAATAAATTTTACAAAGAGGTTAAAGGAAAAATACCCGAATACAGTTTTACTCCATAGTTTTTCCAATAAAAACCAAACCCTCCCACACATGTTTCCGTAAGTATGGCAGAGTACTAATCTAAAAACTGTCATATGAAACACACATTAACAACCTCAATTTTTAAAATGGGATTGCTGTCTATGTTTATGGTTATGGTATCCTGTAGTGAAGACGACAACTCAATGATGCCCGATGATATGGGTGGCAACGATGATGATGATGAAATGGTGGAAGGCAGACGTGCAGAGCTTTACGTAACAAACAATGACAATGGCGATATTACCAAATTTGACATCACCAATGACACTCAACTTACTATCGGAACTTCATCCACGGCTGCCGAAGGTATTTATTACGATGCATCCGAGGATTTGGTAATACAGGCATCAAGATCGAGCAATTGGTTGGAATCTTTTGATGTAACCGACCTTTTGGACGTAGACCTAAGCTTGGATATTTCCTTCAACGGTGATGCGGATTTGGAAAGCCCCCGTGAATTGGCCGTCTACGGTGATTATTATGTGGTTGCGGATAACGGTTCCAATAAGTTTTTTGTATATCAAAAAACAGGAACAATGTTTTCCTTACAAACTACAGTGGATGTCCCGTTTCCAGTTTGGGGAATAACCTTTAAAGGAGGCGACTTGTACGCAGTGGTTGATATTTCCAGTGATTTAGCCGTTTACTACAACTTTTTGGACAAAGCTATGGACGGTACAATGTACCCGGACAAACGAGTTACTATCGAGGGTATAGTGAGAACCCACGGACTAACGTATAGTGGTTCCGATGATGTAATGGTGATGACGGATATTGGCGATGCCGCTAATACCGATGATGATGGAGGTTTTCACATCATCAACGATTTTTCCCTAAAGTTTGATGCCCTTTCCGATGGTGATGTGCTTACTACCGATAATCAAATCAGGGTAGCTGGGGCGTCCACTTTAATGGGCAATCCCATTGATGTGGCCTACGACTCGGAAACTGATATTGTATATGTTTCGGATATCGGAACCAGCAAAGTACTTGGTTTTTCATCCATAGGTAGCGGCGGTAATATTGCGCCAACGTTCAATGTGGATCTGACCGCGGCCTCTTCCATTTATTTTTCCAGTGACGAGACCGACGGGGATATGGGCGATTCCAGTGAAATGGGGATGACCCAACTTTACACAACAAGTACGGCCAATGGAAATGTAGTTGTATACGACCTGATGAATGGCACCTCAAAAACAATAATCACAGGTTCGGCTACTTCCGAAGGAATATACTACTCTGGCTTAAACGATTACCTGATTCAAGCCTCAAGATCTAATCTTGCCTTGGAATATTACGGAGGCTTTGGATTTAGTAGTGACGGTGTAACGTTGGATATTGATTTTTCCAGTTCAACTGATTTAATGAGTCCAAGGGAAATAGCCGTCTACGGAAACAAAGTAGTGGTTTCCGATAACATGAACCATACATTTTATGTGTATGCCCACAATGGTTCCTCATTTACTTTGATGAACACTTTTGATATTGATTTTGATGTCTGGGGAATCACCTTTATGGGGGACGATCTTTTGGCCGTGGTGGATAATTCCAGTGACTTGGCGATATTCGCTGACTTTTTTGCAAATACTGAAGATGCTATGCTGTCAGCCTCAAAAAGAGTGACCATTGAAGGTATCGTAAGAACCCATGGTATTACGTATAGCGTTTCTGATGATGTTTTGGTGATGACGGATATAGGGGATGCTGCAAATACAACAGACGATGGAGGCATCCATACTATGGTAAACTTTAGTGGGCTAATAAGTAATACGGAGAATGGAGGAACTATTGCGCTCTCCAGTCAAAAGCGAATTGCAGGATCTTACACAGAGTTGGGCAACCCAATTGATGTAGCCTACGATGCCAAAACAAAGACCGTTTACATATCCGAAATAGGAAATGGAAAAGTCCTTGGTTTTGAGAACAGCTTGGAATCCGAAGGTAATGTATATCCATCATGGAGTATGGATTTAGCAGGGTCTTCCTCTATGTATTTGTATAACAACTAAAAACTATTAAAATATTAAGCTAGGGAAAGTGAATTAGATGTTATGGGGGTCCACATTTTGTGGACCCTTTTTTTTATTTCAAAAAAAAAATAAAAAACCAAACCACCCCTAAACTTTCTTCGTAAGTATAGGAAATTACGTACAAAAAGAGTGGTTTGATAAATTAAGATAAAGTTTTAGGTTGGGTTATTTTGGTGACTGAGGGGTCTGCATTCTTGTAGGCCCCTTGGCTTTTTTAAAAGTTAGCTGAGTATTTATAATTTATGCAAAAGCGTTAAATTGAAATATTATTAATTAACAAACAACATATGAAACCTTCAACCAAACTATTAATGGAGAAACTTCTTTTTTCTTGCTTTTTATCTTTTTGTTTTGCTTTTATTTCAACTGCCCAAGAATCCAAAAAAAGATTGCCAATAATCGATGTGCATGTGCATGCCATGGGAGGAAACCCGAATGGCTCTCCCATGTGTCCATGGTTTTTAAAGGATATGCCAGGGGGCGACCCAAATCAAGACCCACCCGTTTTTATGGACACTGATTGCATCAATCCATTGCAACCCGCCAGAAGTGACGCCGAAATGGACGCTGCAATTCTTAGGGCCAATGAGGAGTTAAACATTACAATGGTGGTAAGTGGAGATGCTAAAGTGATTCATAGATGGCATAAGGCCGCTCCTGATAAAATCATTCCATCGTTGGCTATCAGTAATGCTGACCAAATGACGGTGGAGGCATTTCGTGATTCGTTGTCCACAGGATTTTACAAAGTGATGGGGGAGGTGGCCCCTCAATATCAAGGAATGTCCCCTAGCGATATGTCGTTGGATGAGTACTTTGGCGTAGCCGAGGAGTTAGGAATCCCGGTTGGAATCCACATGGGAACAGGGGGCAACGGTACCATTAATATTAGCAGACCGGCCTATAGAGCCTCATTGGGACAACCATTTTTATTGGAAGATATGTTGGCCAGACACCCAAAGTTGAAAATTTGGGTAATGCATGCGGGATATCCCATGGCCGACCAAATGATTGCACTAATGGGCGCCAATGCCTATGTGTATGTAGATTTGGCCGGATTTATCTGGTCATATCCCTTAGAAGAGATTCATGATTACCTAAAACGATTGGTGCAGGCCGGTTTTGGAAAACGGATTTTATATGGAACCGATTTTATGATGTGGCCAGAACTATTTGAAACTTCTATTCAGGTTATTGAGAGCGCCAATTATCTGTCCGAAGAGCAAAAACGGGATATCTTCTTCAATAATGCTGTACGTTTTTTCAATTTGGATGCATCTAAATTTGAATAGGGCCTATTGGGAAGAATAAAAAAGGGCTTGCCGAACGGCAAGCCCTTTTTTATGTTTTTTAAATTTTCCTTAGATATTGCCTCTAATAAAGTTCGGGGAAATTGTACTGTTCTATTGATTGGAAATGAATCTAAAACTTACCAAGGCGGGCTCAGGAGTTCCATCGTCGTCAAAATCATATTCCAATGGACCTCCATCAATTTCAAGAATATTATCCGTATGATGGACTTCAAAATAAGATCTATCGGAAGGGGAGTAATCAAAAACAATAGTGAGCAAGTCGTCATTTATACTCATTTGACCTGTTATGCTCTCTGAGTTTTGCCCTAGTACAAATTGAATGGAGAAGCTTCCATTTTCTTCAACATTAAGATTTATGGAACCCCCTTCAGCTATAAAGTCAGCTGTTTCCGTAAAGTTTTCAAATTCAATATCAAATACCGCTTTTTCTGCCGACCATTCTCCGGTAAACTCAATAGGTTCACCTGTTGGGATGACATCAGGTGAGTTTTCTCCATCAGAACTACTACAGGAAAATAGAAAAAGGAATAATGCGAATAAACCAAATGCCTTTATGGAGTTCTTCATTGGGGGACAAAATTAAAGTTAGAATAAAAGTACTTAACTTTTGGTCTAAAATGCAACTAAAGTAGATGAAGTGATTACTTTTTGAGATGTAGGGACAACCTTACTCTTTCATGCTGTGAAACACGTTCTGAACATCGTCGTCTTCCTCTATTTTTTCCAGCAATTTCTCTACATCGGCAACCTCTTCCTCGTTCAATTCTTTGGTTACTTGTGGAATTCGGTCAAAGCCTGAAGAAATGATTTCAATCTCTCTGGACTCTAACTCTTTTTGAATGGCCCCAAAGTTTTCAAAAGGTGCATAAATATGAATGCCGTCTTCATCAACAAAAACCTCTTCGGCACCAAAGTCGATAAGTTCCAGTTCCAGTTCTTCAGGGTCCAATCCTTCGCCATTTATGGTAAAACTACAGGTGTGGTCGAACATAAACTCAACTGAGCCCGATGTTCCCAAACTACCATTACATTTATTAAAATAACTACGGATGTTGGCCACGGTACGCGTATTGTTATCGGTGGCGGTCTCGATCAAAATAGCGATTCCATGAGGAGCATAGCCTTCAAACAACACTTCTTTGTAATCTCCTTGATTTTTATCGGAAGCCCGTTTAATGGCACGTTCAATATTATCCTTGGGCATGTTTACTGCCTTGGCATTCTGGATTACGGCACGTAGCTTGGAATTGGCGTCTGGGTCCGGCCCACCTTCCTTAACGGCCATAACAATATCCTTTCCAATTCTAGTAAACGCTTTGGACATCGCGGCCCAACGTTTCATTTTCCGTGCTTTTCTAAACTCGAACGCTCTTCCCATATATTCTTAAATTCTGGATGCTGGCAAATTTAGCAAAAAATGCACCGTTGTCAAGTTGATTATTTTTACGCTTTGCCAATAATTTTTTCGATGGACGTAGCAAGGTCGATATCCTTTTGGGTAACTCCGTCAGCATCGTGCGTGCTCAGCTTTATGGTGAGATTGTTGTACACATTTTCCCATTCGGGATGGTGGTTTTGTTTTTCACACTCAAAGGCAATATGAGTCATTTTGGAAAACGCCTCCTTAAAATCCTTAAAAGTGAAAGACTTAACGATCATGTCATCTTTTAGGGACCAGCCGGATATTGATTCAAGCGCTTTTTCAATTTCTGTGGTGTTCATCTTCTTCATAAGTATGTTTTTTCAGAAGATAGCCAATTAAACACTCAAAAGAAAACTATACGGGCAAATGATGGTCTATAATCTCCTGACAACTTATACGAAGGTTCTTCGGCAGCAGGTTATCCTTGGGCAAAGCGGCCAAGTAACGGTCCTCATTGGTGGTGTATACGCGTTTGTAAATGGGATGATAATTTCCAAGATGTTCGATGACCTCCTTGATGAACTCCTCATGTTGGATAAGGTCGCTGCTGCCCAAATGAAAAATACCGGTTTTGTTCCGGTTGATGAGGTAATGAATCTGTTGGGTAAGCCTGTCATCATTGGTCACGTTAATAATCAGGTTCGGGAACACTTCGATGGGTTCTTTATTCTCGATACTTTCCTTGATTTCCTTGATTCTGGGCGACGAGTTGCCAAAAACCATGGGAATTCTAAGGATTGCGGTCTTTTCCTTGGGCAACCGCATCATCATATTCTCAATTTTGATTTTTAGACGACCATAAACGCTTAACGACAATGTTTTGTCCTGCTCATATGATGGAAACTTGCTGTAGGCATCGAATACATTGGCCGATGAGATAAAGTATAGTCGAGTTTCATTTCTCATCAGGTACTCCATTAAGTGCTGATGCGCTTGTATCTGCGCTGGAAAATTCCCTCGAAGCGAGGAAATAATCACGTCTGGCCTGACCTGTTCGAGTACTTGGAAAATATCATCCTCCTCCAAGTCGTACCTTATAAATTGTTTGTTCTTGGCGAAAGAGCGATTGGAGTAATATGTGCCATAGGTATCAAAATAGGAGCAGAGTTCTTTGTATATGGCATTGCCCACAAATCCACTCGCACCTAATATCAATATCTTTTTTTTATCCAAAGGCTACCTAGGTATTTTTATAGAATGGCAATTTTACAACGGTTGCTGGAACTTTGTTGATACGGATTTGAATAAAAATGGGAGTATCCACTTTGGAGTGGTCCATAGTCACATAACCCAAACCAATTCCTTTGGAAAGCGAAGGTGACATCGTGCCCGAGGTCACTTTTCCTATTTCCTGGCCCTCGGCATTGAGGATAGGGTAGCCCGCTCTGGGAATTCCACGTTCCTCCATTTGGAAGGCGACCAATTTTCTTTTTGAACCTGTCTCTTTTTCTTTGGAAAGATTGTCGCTGTTCACAAAATCCTTGGTGAACTTGGTAATCCAGCCCAGACCTGCCTCAAAAGGTGAGGTGGTATCGTCAATATCGTTTCCGTAAAGGCAATAGCCCATTTCCAGACGCAAGGTGTCACGAGCGGCCAAACCAATAGGTTTAATGCCAAATTCGGCACCAGCTTCCAAAACCTTGTCCCACACCTGTTGTACTTCTGGGTTCTTACAGTAGATTTCAAAACCCCCAGAACCTGTGTATCCAGTGGCAGAAATAATAACGTAATCTATCCCTGCAAAATCCCCTACCACAAAGTTGTAGAACTTGATGGCCGATAAATCTACTGAGGTCAAAGATTGCATGGCCTCGACTGCTTTTGGTCCTTGGATGGCAAGTAGTGAATAATCATCGGAGAGGTTGCGCATATCGGCCCCTATACTCTCGTTGTACTTGGAAATGTGTTCCCAGTCCTTGTCGATGTTGGATGCATTTACCACCAAAAGATAGGTTTCGTCCTTGATCATATAAATAATCAAATCGTCTACGATACCCCCCGTTTCATTGGTCATACAACTATACTGCGCTTTGCCTATCGCCAATTTGGAGGCATCATTGGTAGATACTTTTTGAATCAGTTCCAAAGCCTTTGGTCCCTCAATCAAAAACTCCCCCATGTGGGACACATCGAACACGCCCACGGCCTTGCGAACCGTCTCGTGCTCAATATTAACACCCTCATAGGAAACAGGCATATTATAACCTGCAAAAGGTACCATTTTGGCTCCCAAGGCCTCATGCGTTTTTGTAAGTGCAGTATTTTTCATTGACTCCATTTTTAAGATTTGCAAATTTATGGAATTAATTAAGGATACCATTGTGTTGAGGTATTATGATTTTGCTAAAACTGAATCAACCCACACGGAATTATATGTCCAAAATTTGTATTTTGAACAAAAATAGAAGCATGTCAAAATTAACTTTGAGCCTTTTGTCTGTAATGCTAGTTGCTGCCACTACCTTTTCACAGGATTTACCAACTGATTATTTGCCGGCCGATTTCCATAAGGAAAGAAGGGACGCCGTTAGGGAGAAATTACCGCCCAACACGGCTGTGGTCCTTTTTGCCAATGCAGAACGTAATCGGGCCAACGATGTTGATTACATATATCATCAGGATCCCAATTTTTATTACTTGACAGGATACAAAGAGCCCAATGCGGTCTTGGTCATTTTTTCCGAAGAGCAGACCGATGCTTCTGGAAATTCCTTTGACGAGATTTTTTACGTGCAGGAAAGAAATGCCAGAGCGGAGCAATGGACAGGTAAACGCTTGGGCGTAGAAGGGGTGAAGAATCAACTGGGGTTTACCATGGTCTACAATGGCAGCGAGTTTGAAGAGTTCCCGTTGGATTTTACTTCCTTCGACCATGTTTCTTTTGTCGACTTTCAAAATGACTATCGGGATAAGCCAGGTTCGGCAGATTTGTTCGATTTGGTAAAGACCTTCAAGGTTAAGGCAAACTATCCTGCAGACTATAACCCTGTACGCAATGATTTGTATCAGAGGATAGCCACTACCACCCCGGATAAGGCCGATGAATTGTCCGAAATGGTAGAACGCTATATGGAACGCTATCCTGAGCTTCAGGATGATGAACTCCTAAACGATTTTATAGAGGCCAACAACCAAGAAATTAGGGACGAGATCAAAAATAAAATTCTAGTGGTGCAGCGTTCATCCAATTTGGATTCCAGTATTTTACCGAAGGTAATGGCCGAACTGCGTCAGGATAAAACCCCGGAAGAAATGAAGCTGCTTAAAAAGGCAATCGAAATTTCAGCTGTGGGTCAGATTGAGGTGATGAAGGCCATGCATCCCAATATGTCCGAGACCGAGATTCAGGGTGTACACGAATATGTATATAAAAGATATGGAGCCGAGTACGAAGGCTATCCCTCAATTGTTGGTGGGGGTCATAATGGTTGTATACTTCACTATATCGAGAACAACAAGACCAAGGTCGGAGACGATTTGGTATTGATGGATTTGGGGGCCGAATACCATGGTTATACCGCGGATGTGACCCGTACCATCCCGGCCAATGGCAAATTCTCTCCAGAGCAAAAGGCCATTTACGATATTGTTTATAATGCGCAGGAAGCGGGCATTGCCGCTAGTGTGGTAGGTGCTTCTTTCCGGGACCCGCATCAAGCTTCTTTGGAAGTGGTGACCAAGGGATTGATGGACCTCGGCATTATTAAAGATGCCAAGGAAGCAAGGGTTTACTTTCCGCATGGAACCTCCCATTATTTAGGGTTGGACGTGCACGATGCAGGTACCTATCAAGCCCTTAAAGCCAATCAAGTGATTACCGTTGAGCCTGGAATCTATATTCCAGAAAACAGTGATTGCGATGAAAAATGGTGGGGCATTGCCGTTCGAATCGAAGACGATATTTTAATTACCGAAAATGGACCTGTCAACTTATCGGGCATGGCACCGAGAAAAGCAGAGGAAATTGAAGAAGTAATGAAACAACCCAGTCCCTTGGACAGTTTTCAACTGCCCAAGTTGGATTGATCGGATTAGGTAGTGATTAGATACTGCTTCAGTTCTTCGTAGGATGATATTTTATGGGATTTTTTCTCTTTGTCCATCACTTTCATGATTTGCGGTGGAATTTCTGGGCTTAATCCCAGCGTTTCTTCAACAACATCCAAAAATTTGACAGGATGAGCGGTTTCCAAGAAAATACCATAGGTATCTGAATGTAATTTTTGATATTCCTTGAGTCCCAAATATCCCACCGCACCATGTGGGTCCAATACATACCCTGCTTTGGAATGTACCTCCTTCATGGTTGTTCTCGTGCTTTGATCGGAAAAGGAGTAAGAGGATAGGTGTTGCCGTAGCGTCTCTAAATCGTCCTTATATAGATGTCTGATACGGACAAAATTGCTCGGGTCACCCACGTCCATAGCATTGGAGATGGTAGCAATGGATGACATAGGCTCATAAACGCCATTCTCCATAAATTTAGGCACAACATCGTTTACATTGGTGGAGGCCACAAAGTGCTTGGCGGGCATTCCCAGTTTTTGGGCTACCATTCCGGCACAAATGTTTCCAAAATTCCCTGATGGCACAGAAAAAACAATTTCTTTACCTTTTGATTTTGCCTGTTTGTAGGCAAATAGGAAGTAGAACAGTTGGGGCAACCATCGGGCCACATTAATGCTGTTCGCGGAAGTCAATTTTTTATGGTCGGTAATCTCGGTGTCCAAGAAAGCTGTTTTGACCATGCGTTGGCAATCATCAAAAACACCGTTCACTTCCATGGCCTCAATGTTTTGGCCCAGAGTAGTCAATTGTTTTTCTTGGATTTCGCTCACTTTTCCGCTAGGGTAGAGGATGACCACTTTTACACCATCAACTCCTAAAAAGCCATTGGCAACAGCACCGCCCGTGTCTCCGGAGGTGGCGACGAGAACCGTTACATCCTGTTTTTCACCTTGGGAGAAGTAGCCGAGACAGTTTGCCATAAATCGTGCACCAACGTCCTTAAAGGCCATTGTTGGACCATGGAATAGTTCCAAGGTGGCTACATTTTCTTCAATTTCTACCACTGGGAAATCAAAATCCAGGGTATTCGTGATGATGTCTTTTAGAGCTTCATTTGGAATATCTTCGTTCACGAACTGGTGAATCGCTTGGAATGCTATTTCGTGGTTGGACAACTTCTCAATATTTTCGAAAAAATCATTGGGAAGCGGTGTTATACTTTCCGGGAAGTAGAGTCCTTTGTCAGGAGCTATTCCGGCAATGACCGCCTCTTGGAAAGATGCTTGAATATTTTGATTATTTAGACTGTAGAATTTCATGGATTTAAGCAATTTTCTTTACGCCTTGGCTATTCACTTTGGAAACGTGGATATCAAAATCCACTCCAATGTTTTGATATGTTTCTTTCATGGACTCGGCCACTTTTTTTGCGGTTTCTTCTTCTTTGCTCAATGCAAAAATGGATGGGCCAGACCCTGAGATTCCGCTTCCCAGAGCACCTGCTTTTACAGCATTTCTTTTGATGTCATCAAAAGAGGGAATCAATATGGAACGGATAGGCTCCACAATATGGTCTTGCAAAGAGCGGCCGATCAAATCGTAGTCGTTTTGAAATAACCCTGCGACCAGACCGCCCAAATTTCCCCACTGCCGGATACCCTGTTGCATGGAAATGGTGGTCTTTAAAATCTTTCGGGAATCTGAGGTTTTAACCTCTATCTGTGGATGGATTACGGTAGCGTACAGTTCCGATGGCGTTGGTATCGGGATAATGTCAAGCGGCTCGTAGCTCCTGACTAAAGTAAAGCCCCCATAAATGGCTGGGGCAACATTGTCGGCATGGGCCACATCGCTGGCCAATTTTTCCCCTTGCATGGCAAACTGTACCAATTCCAAATTGGAAAATGGTCTGCCCAACAATTCGTTCATGGCCCAAACGGCCCCAGTGGAGCTTGCAGCGCTGCTGCCGATGCCGCTTCCCGGTTTGATGCGCTTATCGATTTCGATTTCAAACCCACCGTCGTAGTCACTTTTGGAGAGAAGAGCCAGACCTGCCACCCCTGCTACATTGTTTTCGGTTTCCAAAGGAAGGTCCTGTCCCAATATTTTTGTGATGCGAATGCCTTTTTCGCTAGTCTTTCGAATGGTCATTTCATCGCCGACCGAATTCAGCGCTAGGCCTAAAACATCGAACCCACAGGAAACGTTGGCTATGGTTGCCGGGCAAAATACTTTTATTTCTTCCATGCTTTAGAAATTTCCGATTCGAACTATATCCGCAAAGATACCTGATGCGGTTACATCCGCACCTGCTCCGGCTCCTTTTATAATTAACGGCTGATTCACATACCTATCGGTGAAGAACAGCACAATGTTGTCGCTTCCCTCTAGATTATAAAAATCATGTCCTTTTGGTATTTGTTGCAGTCCTACCTTGGCCTTTCCATCTTCAAACTGGGCCACATATTTTAGCTTGCTATCCGAAGCGGCAGCATCCTTGTACAATTTTTGAAAATCGGCTTCATATTTCTTCAAACTTTCAAAAAATGCTTCGTTGGAGCTGGTCTCTAAACTTTCCTTGGGTAAAAAGGCTTCATTTTCAATATCATCAATATTCAATTGATGGCCGCTCTCTCTGGCCAAAATCAATATTTTGCGCATCACGTCAACGCCACTAAGGTCGATGGTCGGGTCGGGCTCGGTATAGCCTTGTTCCTGGGCCTGTTTTACTACATCGTGAAAGGTAGTGGAATCGTTAAAAGTATTGAATACAAAATTGAGGCTACCGGATAAAACCGCCTGTATTTTCCTGATTTTGTCCCCGGATGCAATCAGGTGCTTTAAGGTGTCCAAGATGGGCAAACCTGCGCCTACATTGGTTTCGAACAAATATGGGGCATTGTATTGTTTGGCCAATTGCTTCAGTTCCTTGTAATAGGCGTAATCCGAGGATGATGCGATTTTATTACAGGTCACCACTGAAATACTGTTTTTTAGATAGCTCGAATAGCTTTTGGAAACCTCGGCATTTGCCGTGTTGTCCACAAAAATACTATTGCGGTAGTTCAGGGAAATGATGCGGTCATAAAACGCATCTTTGTTGGCAGGTTCTCCCTGTTCCAAAATGTTCTCCCAGTCTTTAAGGGAAATGCCGCTTTCGTCAAAAACCATTTTTCGTGAATTGCTGATGCCGATAACGCGAACGTTGAGCTTTAGTTCTTCCTTCAAGTATTTTTTCTGTTGACGTATCTGTTGCAAGAATTTGGAGCCTACATTCCCAACGCCCATCACGAACAGGTTGAGTTGTTTGATGTTTTCCTCAAAAAAGGTCTCGTGCAACGCGTTCAGCGCTTTCTTTACATCCTCCTTTTTTATGACTGCAGAAATGTTCCGTTCCGAGGCCCCTTGGGCAATGGCACGAATATTTACGTTGTTTTTACCTAGGGTGCTGAACATTTTACCGCTCAATCCTTGGTGACTTTTCATGTTGTCACCGACCAAGGCCACGATGGTCAAGTCTTTTTCTACGATGACGGGCTTTATTTTTTTGGTGGAGATTTCAAATTCGAAAGTCTCGTTTACGGCTTCGGCCGCCAAATCCACATCTTCATCGGCTATACCGACACAAATGGAGTGCTCGGAAGATGCTTGTGTAATAAGGACAATGCTGATGTTCTTTACCGAAAGTGTTTCGAAAAATCGTTTGGATATGCCGGGGATGCCTATCATTCCGGGGCCTTCCAAAGAAAGCAAGCTAATGTTTCCTACATGGCTGATTCCCCTGACCGTTTTCCCGTTGCCATTGTTATTTTTGGCAATCAAGGTGCCTGGACTTTCAGGGTCGAACGTGTTTTTGATGGCGATGGGAATCGCCTTGCCCAATACGGGCTGAATTGTTGGAGGGTATAGTACTTTGGCTCCAAAATGGGACAGCTCCATCGCTTCTTGATAACTAATATTTGATACACATTTGGCCTGCTTTACCAATTTTGGGTTGGCGGTGTACATGCCGCTGACATCGGTCCAAATTTCCAAAATCTCCGCATGCACTGCAGCAGCGATAATGGCCGCTGTATAGTCGGAACCGCCCCTGCCAAGAGTGGTCAGGTCGCCGCTTTTGCTGGAGGCCACGAATCCCGGTAGTATGGTTATCTGGTTTTTGTTGGAGCTAAAAAAGCCTTGACAAAGCGTATTGGTCACCTTGAAGTCCACATTGGCCTTGCCAAAATTGTTATCTGTTTTAATTAGTTCCCGACTGTCCTTGAAAGTGGCATCCAATCCTTCGGATTTAAGAAATTCACTTATTATAAAGGATGAGAGCAGTTCGCCGTAGCTTACAATCTTGTCGGATAGTTTTGGGGTGAGCTCACCGATTAAAAAGGCACCTTCCAACAAAGTCTCCAATATATTCAGTTCGCTCTTTACTTTGCTAAGGGCTGCGCTTTGCGACTTAACGGGAATTAATTCCCGAATGGCCGAAATATGTCTATCCTCGATTTCTTTAAGACTATCTGCGTAGCCGACATCTTGTTTGGATGCGGAACGGGATGCATCGAGGAGTAGATCGGTTACCCCTCCAAAAGCTGAAACTACGACTGCAATTTGTTTTTTTTCCTGATTGCTTAGGATGGATTTGACCTTATTTATATTCTCTGGATTGGCAACGGAAGTGCCTCCAAATTTTAAGACTTTCATGATGGAATATTGTTGTAAAAAATTGAAAATGGATTGAAAAAACGGACGGAATTATATATAGCAGACTTACCCCAAAGGGGTTGTAATGGTAATGGTGAAGGTAGATGAAAAAGGATTCATCAAATTAAGGTTAATATCCGTTTGTTTTAACTGCATTGCTCTAAAATGAGATGATAAATGTAGTACTTTTGTATACTTCATCAAATCATTGGTGTTGTTTTTTGCGAAATCCTTAAGAATAAACAATTTTTTTTATTGAATGAAAATATTTTCTGCCCATCAAATCTATCAAGCTGATAAATCCACAATACAAAAAGAACAAATAAAGAGTGATGAACTCATGGAAAGGGCCGCGACCCAGCTTTTCGAATGGCTACATTCACGATTGAGGGGTACCCAAGTCAATATTCAATTGTTCTGCGGTATCGGGGATAATGGTGGAGATGGCATGGCATTGGCCAGAATGTTGCACGAACATGGTTATTCCATCAAGGTATACGTAGTAAATTATAGCGATAAACGTTCGGAAGATTTTCTGTTGAACTTGGAACGGTTGAAAGATCTTAAGGTGTGGCCTGACTTTATAAATGAGGAGAGCGATTTGCCGGAGCTTTCCCCCAACGATATTGTGGTAGATGCCATTTTTGGTATTGGACTCAACCGTGCTCCCGATGATTGGGTGGGAAAGTTGATTGGTCATATCAATGATTCTCGCGCATTTGTGCTATCTGTAGATGTTCCTTCTGGTCTGCCGGTGGATAGGGCACCTTGGAATGCATCCTATGTGATACAAGCGAGTTATGTTTTGAGTTTTCAATTGCCCAAACTGATTTTCTTTTTGCCGGAAACAGGGGTTTACGTTAACCAATGGGAGGTTCTCGATATAGGATTGAACCCCGAATTTATTGCCAATACTGATTCTGATTTTGAATTGGTCGGTAGACCTGAGGTGTTGCCCATGTATCGCCCCCGTCTCAAGTTTTCCCACAAGGGAACCTACGGACATTCGGTAATAGTTGGAGGAAGCTATGGTAAGATTGGTGCCGTACAATTGGCGAGCAATTCCTGTTTGAGTGTGGGAAGTGGTTTGGTCACAGCTTTTGTTCCCAAATGCGGATATGACCCTTTGCAAACTGCAGTACCCGAAGTGATGGTGCTGACAGGTTCACGGGACAAAAATATTTCGAGAATAGAGATTCCTTTTGAGCCTACCGTGGTCGGAATAGGAGTTGGTATTGGACAGGATGATGATACGGTTGATGCTTTTTCCTCATTTTTGAGAAACATTAAATCACCTATGGTCATCGATGCGGACGGGTTGAATATTTTATCGAAGAACCCAGAACTGTTGAAAGATGTTCCTCAATTATCTGTACTGACGCCCCACCCAAAGGAGCTGGAACGGTTGATTGGCCATTGGGAATCCGATTTTGAAAAGTTGGAAAAGACCAAGTCATTTGCAAAGCAGCATAATTTTGTTGTCGTAATCAAAGGGGCGCATACGATTACCATATATAATGATAAAGGTTATGTGAACACAACCGGAAACCCAGGAATGGCGACGGCGGGAAGCGGAGATGTCTTAACTGGTATGATAACGGGGCTTATGGCTCAAGGGTATCCGTCCGTTGAAGCTGCTATATTCGGTGTGTACTTACACGGGTTGGCTGGCGATTTGGGAGCTTCAACCAAAGGGTATGAAGCCCTGAAGGCTTCAATTTTAGTGGATAATATTGGGAATGCATATGCCGACCTCCTCCGACAACCGGAAATGGAACAGAAAGAGAATAGTAATTAAGATTTCTTTTCTCCAGTAAAGGTCTTAAGTCTTTTTTGTATCCATGCCAAGGCATTGTCAAACTCGATAAAGAATTCCATGGGCTTTTTATAGAACATTTTTTCAATATTGAAATTGTGCATGTCTATTTCCTTTTTGGAAACAATAGCGAACGCCTTCAAATTGTCCAGTCCTCTTAGGTAGTTGTATACGGTGGGGTCGATTGCGTAGGAGTTTTTTCTTAAGCTGATATAGCCAAAATCACGGTCTCTAAAATGGATTTCAGATATTCCGATGATTTGATATGTTCTTTCCAATGTAATTGTGGCGCCCTCGTTGAAGGAAGCAACCATGTAGTTTTGATAAACCTGTACGGTTCCTACTTCCAGCTGGTACTCGCGTACCACCACGGTCTTCTTTTTAGAAGTTATTTTCATCCCCAAATGTAATTATAGTGTCTCGTCTACGAAATTAGAGGGGAAGGAAGGCTGGTGGAAAAATAATAGATTAAACGCTAAAATATCTTATGTATGGTAATCCCGAGTCGTAAAACAGGATTAAGTATAACTCCTAGGTGTTTTAAAAAGATACTATCCTTTACCTGATTTTACATCTGGACAAGGAGATATATCCACCCTAAAGATTGTTGGGAGGATTTGTGATCAAGAATTTTGTCCTTTCCCAGAATAATTTTGCGGTAAGATGCTTTGGTACGGTAAAATCAGCTAAAAGCAATAAGTTTCTCTTGAACTGTTCAAACTCACTTTTGTTCGTTGTGTTGGCATCAATAGGGTAGTACGCCATACCCCAATTAGGAAAGCTTCTTTCTACATTGTCATCTTCAGAAAACATATGTACGTTCTTGTGGCGTTCGTCCAACTTAATTTTCTCGTAAAGGTCAAGGACTTTTGCCTTGTCACCTTCCAGAACTTGGATAAATCCACCCATATAATAAATAAGGCAACCTGTTATATTGTCGCGTTTATTGTTGCTTCTGGATTGTTCCAATAAGAGACCCATTTCATGGCTGTCCATTGGTTCTACGATTTCCGATTCGTAGGTTAGTGTATAGGTCATCGGTTGTGGTTAAATAAACCACAAACTTAATTTTTTAAAGGGCAATGGACAAGCTGTTTGATTAAATTGTGATTTTTTTGGCTAAGTGGTCCGGTCCTTTATGTTAGGTCTCATATCAAATCAAATTAAGAGATAGTGGATTTCTGGAACAAAAAAAAGCTGGCAATCGCCAGCTTTTCATTTTGCATTATCTGTGCAATTACTTTTCAGCTTCAGGGGATTTTTCAGCTTTTTCTATTTTGATGGTGAGCTCTTCTTTTTTCTCATCCAAGTCCATAAAAATACTGTCTCCTTCCTCCAACTTGGAGTTTACGATTTCCTCGGCCAAGGTATCCTCAATATATTTTTGGATGGCTCTTTTAAGAGGTCTCGCGCCATATTGCTTATCAAAACCTTTATCGGCAATGTAATCCTTGGCTTTGTCGGAAAGCGTCAAATCATAACCGATTTCCTTGATTCTTTTATAGAGCTTGTTCAGTTCTATATCAATGATTTTGTGGATATCCTCTCTTTCCAAGGCATTGAAAACGACTACATCGTCTATCCTGTTCAAGAATTCAGGAGCAAATGCTTTTTTCAAGGCATTTTCGATAACGCTTTTCTGGTGGTCGTCGGCCTGCGCCTTTTTTGCAGCGGTACCAAAACCAACACCCTGTCCAAAATCCTTCAATTGTCTTGCGCCGATATTGGAAGTCATGATTATGATAGTGTTCCTAAAATCAATTTTGCGTCCAAGACTATCGGTTAGGAAACCATCATCCAACACTTGCAGCAACATATTGAATACATCGGGGTGGGCTTTCTCCACTTCATCCAATAAAATCACTGAGTAAGGCTTACGTCGAACTTTTTCGGTCAACTGTCCGCCTTCTTCGTAACCTACATATCCCGGAGGTGCTCCTACCAATCTTGAAATGGCGAATTTTTCCATGTATTCGCTCATATCAATTCGTATCAAGGCATCTTCGGAATCGAATAGCTCCTTGGCCAAAATTTTGGCCAATTGAGTTTTACCAACACCTGTCTGTCCCAAGAAAATGAACGAGCCAATAGGTTTGTTCGGGTCTTTAAGCCCGGCACGGTTCCGTTGGATGGCCCTGGCTACCTTGGAAACCGCTTCATCTTGACCGATTACGAATCCTTTGATAAGATTGGGCAGTTCGGCCAATTTGTTGCTTTCGGTCTGTGCTATCCTGTTAACGGGGATGCCACTCATCATAGAAACCACATCGGCAACATTGTCCTCGGATACGGTTTCCCTATGAAGTTTGCTTTCTTCCTCCCATCGTTCTTGAGCGGTTGCCAAATCTTTTTCCAAACGTTTTTCATCGTCTCTTAGCTTTGCAGCCTCCTCGTATTTCTGTTTTTTAACAACGCTATTTTTGAGTTCACGAACATCTTCGAGCTGGCTTTCCAGTTCCAAGATTTGTTTGGGAACGTCCATATTGACGATGTGTACTCTCGACCCAGCTTCATCCAAAGCATCAATGGCCTTGTCCGGTAAAAAGCGGTCCGTCATGTAACGGTTGGTCAATTTAACGCAGGCCATAATGGCTTCGTCCGTATAATTTACATTGTGGTGCTCTTCGTACTTGCCTTTGATGTTCATCAAAATTTCAATGGTTTCTTCCACAGAAGTGGGCTCTACCATTACCTTTTGGAAACGACGTTCCAAAGCACCGTCTTTTTCTATGTATTGTCTGTACTCGTCCAACGTAGTGGCTCCTATACATTGAATTTCACCTCTTGCCAAGGCAGGTTTGAACATGTTGGAGGCATCTAAGCTTCCAGTTGCGCCACCTGCACCCACAATGGTGTGGATCTCGTCAATGAAAAGGATAATGTCGTCATTCTTCTCCAGCTCGTTCATCACGGCCTTCATACGTTCCTCGAACTGTCCACGGTATTTGGTCCCGGCCACTAAAGAGGCAAGGTCCAAAGTCACTACGCGCTTATTGTAAAGTATACGTGAAACCTTTTTGTTGATGATGCGCAGTGCCAGACCTTCGGCAATGGCACTCTTACCGACCCCGGGCTCACCGATAAGCAAGGGGTTGTTTTTTTTACGTCTGCTCAATATTTGGGAAACACGTTCAATTTCCTTTTCCCTTCCCACAACTGGGTCCAATTTGTTCTCCTCGGCCAAACGGGTTAGATCGCGTCCAAAATTGTCCAAAACGGGTGTCTTGGATTTTTTGTTTCCTTTTTGTGCAGCGCTTCCGGAACCGAAAGAACCTTCTTTACTGTCTCCCATATCATCTGTGTCCCCGGGGAAAGATTCCGCTTGTGGGGTATCTATGTAGTCATCGTCACTGGTGATCATGGATTTGAACTGTTCTTTGACATTATCGTAGTCCACTTTCAGTTTGTGCAATAACTTGGTTGTTGGATCATTCTCATTTCTTAGGATGCAGAGCAACAGGTGAGCGGTGTTTATAGAGGAACTCTGGAAAAGTTTTGCTTCCAAAAAGGTTGTCTTCAGCGCTCTTTCCGCTTGGCGGGTCAAGTGAAGATTCTTTTTGTCCTTCTGCATCGTTCCTGTATTTGGATTCGCCGGGCTAAGGATTTCCACCTTTCTACGTAGGTGGTCCAAATCCACATCGAGTGCATCCAATATATTTATGGCTTTGCCATTTCCGTCTCTTAAAAGACCTAGCATAAGGTGCTCCGTGCCAATAAAATCATGGCCCAGTCTAAGGGCTTCTTCCTTGCTGTATGCTATAACGTCCTTTACGCGGGGGGAAAAATTGTCGTCCATACGTTTCTTTTTCAGCAATTAAAATTAATAAAAGTATTGTTATGGTGGTCAAATACCGTACCCTAATTCGATAAAGTAGTGGTAAATGTCGGAATAATTCATGTTTTCGGGGTATTTAACAAAGCTTTATTATCGCATTGTTGATAATACCTGTAATGTTGATAATTTTTTTAATAAAGTATTCGCAAAGGGTTATAAAGGCTGCTATTTTCTGTATATTGCCATGATAATTTAACCACAAAAAATCTATAATAAATAAGCATGGCGGAAGGAGAAAAGTTAATTCCCATTAATATTGAGGATGAGATGAAATCTGCCTACATTGATTATTCAATGTCGGTCATTGTGTCACGTGCCCTGCCAGATGTTCGTGATGGTTTAAAGCCTGTTCACCGAAGAGTGCTCTACGGAATGCACGATTTGGGTGTTAGGTCCAATAGTTCGCATAAAAAGTCCGCCCGTATCGTGGGGGAGGTTTTAGGTAAGTATCACCCGCACGGTGATTCTTCCGTATATGATACCATGGTACGTATGGCCCAGGAATGGAGCCTTAGGTATATGTTGGTGGATGGTCAAGGTAACTTTGGTTCCGTGGATGGCGACAGCCCGGCGGCCATGCGTTATACCGAGGCCAAAATGCGCAAGATCGCAGAGGAGATGTTGGCCGATATCGATAAGGATACCGTGGACCATCAACTCAATTTTGATGATACCATTCAGGAACCTACCGTATTGCCGACCCGTATCCCCAATTTACTGGTGAACGGTGCTTCTGGTATTGCAGTGGGTATGGCTACCAATATGCCTCCGCATAACTTGTGCGAGGTAGTGGATGGTACCGTAGCTTATATCGATAATAATGATATTGAAATTGATGAGCTCATTACGCACATCAAGGCACCCGATTTTCCTACGGGGGGTATTATTTATGGCTATGATGGTGTAAAAGAAGCATTCCATACAGGCCGTGGCCGTGTCGTGATGCGTGCCAAGGCCACTATAGAAGAAGTTCAGGGGAAAGAAAGTATCGTTGTTACCGAAATTCCCTACCAAGTGAACAAGGCGGACATGATCAAGAAGACCGCCGACCTTGTGAACGAAAAGAAAATAGAAGGCATATCCACTATTAGGGATGAGTCCGATAGAAACGGAATGCGTATCGTATATATTTTGAAGCGTGACGCCATTCCGAACATTGTACTTAACATGTTGTACAAGTACACGGCACTTCAATCCTCTTTTAGTGTCAACAATATTGCGCTTGTCAATGGCAGGCCGGAATTGTTGAACCTTAAGGATATTATCCACCATTTTGTGGAGCATAGGCACGAAGTCGTGGTTCGCAGAACCAAGTACGAGCTCAAAAAAGCGGAAGATCGTGCCCATATCTTGGAAGGGCTTATCATTGCTTCCGACAATATCGATGAGGTAATCGCCATTATTAGGGGTTCTTCCAACGTAGAGGAGGCGCGTACCAAATTGATGGAGCGTTTCAAATTGACGGAGGTCCAAGCCAAGGCCATCGTAGAAATGCGTTTGCGACAGCTTACCGGACTGGAGCAGGACAAGTTGCGCGAAGAGCATGCCGAACTTTTGAAGACTATCGAAGATTTGAAGGATATTCTTGAAAAGAAAGAACGTAGAATGCAGATCATCAAAGATGAGCTTCTTGAAGTAAAGGAGAAGTATGGTGATGACAGAAGGTCCGAAATCAACTACGCGGGCGGTGATTTGAGCATCGAGGATATGATCCCGGATGAACAAGTGGTGATCACGATTTCGCATGCCGGCTATATCAAAAGAACATCGCTTACCGAATATAAGACCCAAAATAGGGGAGGTGTTGGTCAAAAAGCATCCTCTACCCGAAATGAGGATTTCTTGGAACACCTGTTTGTAGGTACCAACCATCAATACATGCTGTTCTTTACCCAAAAAGGAAAATGTTTCTGGATGCGCGTATTCGAAATCCCAGAAGGAAGCAGAACATCCAAAGGTAGAGCCATCCAAAACTTAATCAATATAGAACAGGATGACAAGGTCAAGGCATTTATCTGTACGCAAGATCTCAAAGATGAGGATTATGTGAACAGTCACTATGTCATTATGGCAACCAAAAAGGGAACAGTCAAGAAAACTTCTTTGGAGCAATATTCTAGACCACGTCAAAATGGTATCAATGCGATTACGGTAAAAGATGGGGATGAGCTTTTGGAGGCTAAGTTGACCACGGGAACCAGTCAAATATTCCTTGGTCTTAAATCAGGTAAGGCCATTCGTTTTGAAGAATCCAAAACCAGACCGATGGGAAGAAATGCATCTGGTGTAAGGGGTGTGACTTTGGCCGATGACAATGATGAAGTGGTAGGAATGGTTTCTGTCCATAATTTCGAGGATGACATTCTTGTGGTTTCTGAAAGAGGTTATGGTAAGCGTTCCAATATTGAAGACTACAGGATTACCAACAGGGGAGGGAAAGGTGTGAAGACCATTTCCATCACCGAGAAAACAGGAGGTCTTGTGGCCATCAAGAACGTTACCGATACGGATGACCTGATGATTATCAATAAATCGGGTATCGCCATCCGAATGGGTGTGGAAAATCTTAGGGTTATGGGAAGAGCCACGCAAGGGGTTCGCCTGATCAATCTTAAGGACAATGATTCTATTGCAGCTGTTGCCAAAGTGATGAAAGAGGATGACCCAGTCGACGAAGATGATATCTTGGATATCGAAGTCAAAGGGGAAGATGGCACGGCTATTGATGATAATACGGACGAAAAAGAATAATTAATAATCGATAAACACTAAATAATTTCAATTTTAAACATGAGAACAAGAATATTAATGCTATTGGCCGTAGGGGTATCTGCAATAGGATTTGCCCAGAAGGATGAGATGAAGACGGCAGAAAAAGCTCTTAAGGATGGTGATGCTGCCGCTGCAAAAGCTGCTTTGGTAAGCGCTTCCTCTACAATCGGTTCGGCCAAGGAGAAAGATCAGGCCGAGTATTATGCCCTATTGGGAAATGCAAACTACGAGTTGGCCAAAAAGGGTGAGGTTTCTGCATTTCAAGAAGCTGTTGACGCCTATAACAAAGTCATCGAGATAGAAGAAGCGGATGGTAAATCCAAATATACTTCAGTGGCCCAAGAAAAAATGGGCCAAATGACTGCTGATTTGGTAAACTCTGCCGTTGAGGACAACAATAACAAAAAGTTCGGTGATGCAGCGGAGAAATTATATATGGGCTACAAATTAAGCCCTAAGGATACCGTATATCTTTATTATGCCGCCAGCAGTGCGGTAAACGGTCAGGATTACGAAGATGCCTTGAAATATTACAAGGAACTCAAGGACTTGGGTTACAATGGTGAATCTACAACTTATACTGCCGTAAACGTCGAATCCGGTGAAACCGAAAGCATGGACAAGGCAACTCGTGACCTTTATGTAAAAGCGGGAACCCACAAAGATCCTAAAGAGGAGGTAAGCCCTTCCAAAAAACCTGAGATCGTTAAGAACATTGCGTTGATTTATCAACAAATGGGAGAGAACGAAAAAGCTATTGAAGCTTACGCAGATGCACGAGCTGAAAATCCAGAAGATGTAAACTTGGTATTGGGTGAAGCCAACCTATACTATGCCATTGGGGATAAAGAGAAGTTCAAGGAATTGATGGGGCAAGCATCTGCTATGGCTCCTGACAATGCCGATTTGCTATACAATATTGGTGTGATCAATATGGAGCAAGGAAACTTGCAAGATGCAAGGGATGCCTACAAAAAAGCCTTGGCCATTGATCCAGGTTATATCAATGCGCTATTGAACCTTTCCACCACCTATGTGAACGAAGGTAATGGTCTTATTGATGAAATGAACGCACTGGGAACCTCCAAAGCCGATATCGCCAAGTACGATGAGCTTAAGGAGAAAAAAGATAGTTTGTTCAAAGAAGGAGCTGCTGTATTGGAAGATGCATTACAGTCAAACCCGGATAACGAAAGTATCTTGACCCAGTTGAAAAACATTTATGGTGCTTTGGGTGACAATGAAAACTTCATGAGAATCAAAAAGCTTTTGGGAGAGTAATCACTTTCGCTTCTTATAAAAAAATGAGCCCCGATAATTCGGGGCTTTTTTATATCACTTTTTTGATGACCCGTAATTGATGGGTGTACAGTTTTTCTTCGGAATTGAAAATGCCCGTATGGTCTATTCTATCAATCCGAACGTGTCCGTTTACGTGGATAATGTAATTGTCCTTTAAAATAATGCCGACATGGTCAATAACCCCCTCGTTATCATCAAAAAATGCCAAGTCGCCCGGTTCGCTTTCTTCAATAAAACTCAGTGCCTCTCCTTGCTTGGATTGACCTTCAGCAGTACGTTCCAACGTATGGCCATTTATTTTGTATACCATCTGCGTAAAACCGGAACAGTCGATTCCGAACGGAGTTTTGCCCCCAGCCAAATACGGCGCCTTTAAATACATGATGGCAACATCGACCAAGTTTTCCTTTGGGTTTTTATCTGCGTAGACATTGCCTTCAAAAGTATGGTTGAGCAGGGCAGAAGAATTTACCATAGAGCCCAAAAGGATGGGCAACAGCATACCATCCTTGGTGCAAATGTGAGAAATGATGTCAGAAGATATCTTTTGTGGAACCTTATTCTCAATTTCGTTGTAGACCTCCTCGGAGATAAATCGAAATTGATTATTGGGAATCCAACCTTCAAACTTGTCATAAGCGGACCTGATCTTGCTCCATTTTTTCCTACTCTCCAAAACTTTAAAATGCTCCCCGTATAATAACTGGGAAGACATTTCGGCACAATCGTCCGGATTTGTTCTAATGGGAACAATACTTAGAGGACAAATTCCATATTGCATTTACTGTACAGATTGAATCACTAATTTCTTTCCAAAACAATGGATGATGCTCCACCACCGCCATTACAAATGGCCGCAGCTCCTAATTTGGCATTGTTTTGCTCCAATATATTCAATAGGGTGATGGTAATCCTGGCTCCAGAACAGCCCAATGGGTGTCCCAAAGATACCGCACCACCATTCACATTTACATTTGAATCATTAAGGCCAAGGATTTTCATATTGGCCAGACCCACTACCGAAAACGCTTCGTTGAACTCAAAATAATCAATATCCTCGATGGATACCCCTGCACGGTCCAACGCTTTTGGAAGCGCTTTTGCCGGAGCGGTCGTGAACCATTCTGGCTCATGGGCTGCATCGGCATAACCTCTAATGGTCGCCAATGGTGTTAAACCAAGTTCTTTGGCTTTCTCCTCGCTCATTAAGATAACTGCGGCAGCACCATCATTAATGGTAGAGGCATTTGCAGCGGTTACCGTGCCATCTTTAGAAAATGCGGGACGCAATGACGCTACCTTTTCCAGCTTAACATTTTTATACTCTTCGTCTTCGCTAACGATTATGGGTTCGCCTCTTCGCTGAGGTACTTCTACAGAAACAACTTCATTATCAAATTTTCCACTTTTCCATGCTTCTGCAGATCTTTTGTAAGATTGGATTGCGTAGGCATCCTGGTCTTCCCTGCTAAATTTATATTCGGTTGCACATGCATCGGCGCAAACTCCCATGGCATTTTGGTCATATGCATCCACAAGACCATCTTTCTGCATACCATCCACCAAAGTAGCGGGACCGAACTTGGTTCCGCTTCTCATGTATGCATAATGAGGAATAAGGCTCATGTTTTCCATACCTCCGGCAACAACAATCGAATTTTCGCCCAAAGCGATGGATTGTGCCCCTTGCATAATCGTTTTCATTCCAGAAGAACAAACCTTGTTTACTGTGGTGCAGGGAACGGTATTGGGTATTCCGGCAAATATTGCAGCCTGTCTGGCCGGTGCTTGCCCGGTACCTGCTTGTACCACGTTGCCCATTAAAACCTCTTCCACAAGTTCAGGCTTAAGGCCTATCTTGTCCAATGCTCCCTTTATGGCAACAGCGCCTAATTTGGGTGCGGGGACCGAGGATAAAGCTCCCATAAAACTACCTATTGGCGTTCTTGCGGCTGAAACGATTACTACTTTCTTCATATGTGCATTTTTACTCCTGCGAAAATACTAAATTTAAATGCAAACGGATAAGAGGCCGGTGGAACAATACCTCATACCAGCAAGAGATATATCCACATCATTTTCCCAAGGGTAGTTGAATGGGAATTAAAGAACTTGGATTGCCCGAGGTGATTATAGATTGAAGAGGAAGCTTTGGTTCAGTAAAATTGATATCAGGGGTGGAAAGCCTTATGACTGTATTTAATTAACGCTAAAAATAAGCAAGGCACAATTATTTAAGGTGGTACTTTTTTGATCTAACTTCTTCATAGATGGTTTTAACTTAATCTTTTTGATAAATTTAGCTCTACCAAAGTCAAAGACAAGATCAAACTATCTAACACCACCGATATTGAATTGTTCAATGAGCCAATAAACACTGTTTGCCCACATTGCGTATGTTCTACCAATTTGATTCTCGCTTCCCTGGTGCATTATCCAACTTTGAAGAGATTTCGACCAAAAAAACAGGAATGTCTTTTTTTGTGCGCTGGTTGTGATGAGCCAATTTTTTTAAAGTTTATAATCCTAGGTATTGAATCGAGTTCAGTAAATATAAATGACGATTACGAACTAATAGAAAGATCCAAATACAATCAAACTCATGAAAATTTAAGTCTGATTAACTTCTTTAAATCTTTTTTTTATACAAAAACAAAAAAGAGTTACATGAATTCACATGTAACCCTTTGATAATAAAGTCGGGGTGGCAGAGTTTGAACCCTATCACACAATGTTTTGTATATCAATAAGTTACAGTCTTAAAGAAACAACTGTTATCCGATTTGTTGACGGTACTTAAATGAACTCAAAGTAAATCGCTTTACTATCTGACATTACAAATATATTTTTTTACAATAACTTACCTCTGTAATTTTAAATAAAATTCCCTCACCGTTAGTCTGTCGCAAAAGCTCCATTTCCCGCTATGACTTTCTTTCTGTCATATTTACGATTCCAGATTTTTGCAATTCTTCAAGAATTACTTTGATATTCGTAATTGCTTGAGATTGCATTCCAAATCTTCCTTCTCGTTTTTTACTGAATGTGAATATGACTCTTTCTTTCGCTCGTGAAAGCGCCACAAAAAATGCGCACTTATCTTCATCTGGCTGCTGTTGAAAAGACCAGAATGCCCCATCTTCCAAACCAATAAATAAAATAGTATGATATTCGAGTCCTTTACTTTTATGAATGGTCATTACAGGGATTGTGTCTTTACCGATAAGCATATCCAAAGCAGAAATTATGTTAGTTGAAGCAGAATAGTTACTAATCAGTTCATCCTCTACTGCCTTTATATATAAATCTAATACAGTAGAATTTCTATAGCTTGGGAAACTGGCTTTTATACGGTCCTTATCGGCAAAAGCAATTATTTTAGTGATAATTGCTTTAATTCCATCATCGGTCAATGGCGATGTTGAATAATCTTTTCTAATTTTTTTGATGGACTGTGATAAAACGCTTTCCAGTTTCAATAATTGATGGTCTTCTAATTCGGTGTGAAGATTACTCAGAAAATCAAAAGCGATTTGTCTGGCAGCATTATTTTTTGGGTCGAAGACTGAGTAAAAGATGTTAATAACAAAAATACAAATCTCCTGAGTGAGCATATCCTGGAATCTGTTTTCATCGCGAGCCATTAGACCGTTCTGATTGAAATAATCAATCAAACTTCCAACATACCTTGACAATTGTTGCTTTACAAGAATACAAACGTCTCTTGGATTTAAGCCATCGACCGTAACCCAATTATATACTTCTTGAAATAGAATCTGCATTTCAATATCCGGATTCTCAAATACCCACACGGAGCATTCGCCCTGATCAGCTTGCCATTTGGGGGAGGGTATCGCAAAATCAGTTTTGCCGAGAAGATGTTCGGTAAGATGATTTAATAAAGCAACTAATCGCGGAGCAAAACGAAAATTCATAGTAAGTGGAACTCTTGTTGCTCCTGTATCTAAAATAAAATCTTCAAATATAGTATTTTGAGCACCAGCCCATAACATGATACGCTGCTTATCATCTCCAACAGCAGTATAAAGACTATTACTCCCCAGAAAGCAGCTTTTAAAAAAATCATACTGAATTCCTGTTGTGTCTTGAAATTCATCCAAAAAAACATATTGATATGTCTCTTTTAAATACTGTTTAATTTTTGGGTTACTATTAATTATCAATTCTGCCAATCTCATAATCATTTTGAATGAAATTTGAGAAGGAGAGGCCCCTAACATATTCAGCCATACTTCATTTCTAATTTTCTTACCATAATTTGATGCAGGACAAAATTCAAAACGATTTGCTTTATGGTGAAAAGGCCAGTAAGGCCATTTTGAGCAACCTGTCCTATCAATTCTTTGGAAAGGTCAATGACCCGGATACCGCTAAATACTACGAACGGTTTTTTGAGATTATCAAGACACCGACCAAGAGCATCAGTAAAAGTAGTGGGTTGAGCCTTGAAAGCCGAATAACCAAAGGTGAAAGGGAAGTGTCCAAACGACGAGCAGATGCTTTCTTTAGATTGAAACAGGGAGAGTTCATCGCTTTTGCCGATGGGAAGGATAGAAAGGTTCAATTTAGATTGCAGACCATCGAAAAGAAGGTTTCTAAAAAAACAAAACAATATTCCAGCGAGGATTTAAAATTGAATTATGAAAGGGTTTATAGAGAAGTAAATGGTATAGCCTAAGTAAAATAAAGATAGACCACGTTCTCATTTCTATAATCAACTGTAAAATATTTGTGTAGTTAAATAGCTTCACATATATTTGTAGCCAAATAACTTCGCAATGAAATTAAGACGAGACATATTCCAGGCTATTTCAGACCCCACAAGACGAGCAATTTTGGTATTGCTAACCACTCAAACAATGACAGCGGGTGAAATCGCTAATAACTTTGACGTAGCGAGACCGACAATTTCAAAACATATTCAAATTTTAAAGGAGTGTGATTTGATAGGGTCAAATCAACAAGGGCGTGAAATCCATTACGAAATTAAGATTGATAAAATGAAAGAAATCGATAAATGGCTGGAGCAATTCAGAAAAATCTGGGAAGACCGCTTCAACCAATTAGACAACGTATTAAATCAACTTAAAAACAAACAATCATGACAAAAGCTATTTTATTCAACTTTAATGTAGATAAAGACAACAAACAAATAAACGTAGAACGCTCGTTCAACGCCCCGAAAGATTTGGTTTGGAAAGCTTGGACCACGCCAGAAATTTTAGAACAATGGTGGGCACCAAAACCTTATACGGCCATTACCAAATCCATGGACTTTACCGAAGGAGGACATTGGCATTACTACATGGCCGGACCACAAGGCGAGCAACATTGGTGTTTGTTCGACTTTGAAGAAATAGTGGCTTTAACTAGCTTTTCGGGATTGGACGCGTTTTGTGATGAAAATGCAGTAATAAGTGAAACCAAACCAAGAGTTAAATGGCACAACGAGTTTGTAGCCGATGATGATACATGTATTGTACACATCAACATTCAATTTAATCAATTGGAAGATTTGGAAACCATTATAGAAATGGGCTTTAAAGAAGGGTTTACTGCAGGGCTTGAAAACCTAGATCAGTATATTGAATCACAATTCAGGTTGAGAAAAGAGAACAAATTAAGCAATGTTGCAAGGGTCTCGACTTACTTGAACTTCGATGGAAATACTGAAGAAGCCTTTAATTTTTATAAATCAGTTTTTAAAACTGAATTTAGTGGAAAAGGAGTTCAACGATTTGGTGACATTCCTAACCAAGAAGGGCAGCCCCCAATAGCTGAGGAAATCAAAAAAATGATTCTCCATGTAGAGTTACCCACCTTAGGTGGTCATATCTTAATGGGTACAGATGCTCCAAAAGAAATGGGGTTTACCTTAAAACAAGGCAATAACATGCATATCAATCTTGAACCAGAATCGCGAGAGGAAGCGAAACGCCTTTTTGACTTGCTTTCTATAGGCGGCAAAGTAGATATGCCTTTACAGGATATGTTTTGGGGTGCATATTATGGGAGCTGTACAGATAAATTCGGAATCAACTGGATGATAAATTTTCAGGTAAAATGAAAAGGAACAAAATTATATTTTGGATTGCAACTGGTATTATAGCCCTATTTGAAGGTGTAATGCCAGCCTTGACTTCACAAACAGAATTGGCGAAAGAAGGACTCAACCATCTTGGATATCCAGAATACTTTGGGCCCGCTTTGGTCGTATTTAAAATTTTAGGTGTTTTGGCCGATCACCCTACCAAAAGTTCCCCATCGTGTCAAAGAATGGGCCTATGCAGGATTTGTTTTTAATTTCCTATTCGCACTCATTAGTCATCTTGCGGTAGATGGCTTGAATGTACAATCATTTTTCCCATTAATTGTATTAGGAATATTAGCAGTCTCTTACATTTATTATCATAAACTAAATTCAAAAAAACAATCAAATGTCATTTAAAACGTACATCAAAAACATAGAAGAAAAAACAGGTAAAACTGCTGAAGACTTTCAAACGCTAGCTGAACAAAAAGGGTTTACCAAGAATAGAGAATTAGCTGTTAAGGCAACCGAAATAACCAATTGGCTTAAAGAAGAATTTGAGTTAGGTCACGGTCACGCAATGGCTATGTACGCCTATATCAAAGGGAAAAGAGAATAAAACACAACGTTTGATTTATACAATTCTAAAACTTAAAATTAAATGAACAAGTTGACTATTTCCAAAATAGGAGCTATCGGATTTATTATCCTGTTAATATTATTACATCTCATCAACACTTCTGTGAATCCAATGTGGCAACCCATTAGCGAATATGCATTGGGAACTGGAGGTTGGTTAATGAAAATTGCTTTTTTTCTTCTTGGAATTAGCTTTCTATTCTTGGGTTTATACCTAATTCAAAAATTACCAAATACCGGTTCTAAAATTGGAGGTGTGTTATTAATAATAGCATCTATTGGAAATTTCTTGGCGGGTATTTTTAATACTGATCCAGTAAGCACTTTACCTGAGAATATGACAATTAGCGGACAAATTCATAACGCTGCAGCGGGATTATTAGGTTTTATGATTTTGGCAACATTGTTTATTGCTTTTCAATTCAGAAAACAGGAACAGCTTAACCCATTTAGAAAAAATATGTTTGTATTAACTATAATTCTTTGGGGTTTAGAATTTGCTTTAATAATTGCTATGGGTGTTTATTTGAGTGAAACAAACGGTATGATTACACCGGAAACTCCTATTGGCTGGCTTGGTAGAATTGTCATTGTATTTTGTGCAATATGGATTTGGTTTTGTGCTAATTATCTTCAAAAATCTGATTTAAAAAACTAGCATTCTTATGAAAACGATTAATCAATTCATAGCAGATAAAATCAAAAAAGAGTATCAGCCAATTTTCATACAATTTAGGGGCTTGATTAATGCGAAATTTCCTTTTTTAAAGGAAGAGATGCGAGGAGGAACCGAGAAATATTATGGTGTCCCTGTTTATAGACACAATAGAATTATCATCTCCGTGAGCCCTACTTTAAAAGGGATTACATTTTCATTTACAGATGGAAAACAATTTAAAGACAAGTATAAGCTTTTGGAGGGTGTGGGAAACAAATCTTTAAATTTAAGAATAAGTAACCCTAAAGATTATAAAGACGAAATATTTGAATATTATATTCTGCAAGCGATTGAATTAGATAGCAAAAAAAGCTAAAATGAAAAACTTAATCACTCATATAAAAAAATATGTAACTATAAATGATGATGAAGCCAACAAGCTTACCGAAATCATAGAAGTAAAAAATTTAAAAAGAAAAGCATATCTAACATGTGCTGGAGATATCTGTAAATACAATTATTTCGTAAGCCAAGGCTGTCTACGTATGTATTTTATCAGAGAAAGCGGCACCGAACAAATAACTCAATTTGCTATTGAAAATTGGTGGTTGGCCGATTATATGGCGCTACTTAAACAACAAGAAACTCCTTTTTTTATCCAAGCGGTTGAGAAATCTACCATTTTGGCTTTAGATGTCAATGCGGCCGAAAACCTTTTCAAGCAAATACCCCAACTGGAGCGATATTATAGGATAATGTTCCAATTTTCCTATGCAGCTTCTCAGTTCCGTATTAAATACCTCTATGATTATTCCAGAGAAGAATTGTACCATCATTTTGCGACGCAATTTCCGGAATTTGTACAACGAGTGCCCCAATATATGTTGGCTTCCTATTTGGGGTTTACACCAGAGTATTTGAGCGAAATCAGAAAGAAAAAATAATTTCACTTTATCAAAATCACTTTTAAGATAAAAATGGATGTTATCATAAAAAAGATAAAAGACAATTTCCCTTATGAAATACTTCTAATTGCTGATGAAACCGTTGATGCGATAAACAAATATGTTTTTGATTCAGATGTTTATTTAGCAATTGTTCAACAGGAAGCTATAGGAGCATTTTGTCTTTTAAGGGGTAATGAAGGTGACCTTGAAATTAAGAACATTGCGATTGTACCACAATGGCAAAACCGTGGAATAGGCTCCTTTCTTTTGGCTAAAATTGAAGAGATTGCCAAGAAAGAGGAGTTTAAAACCATTACAGTAGGAACAGCCGATACAGGTAAGAGACAAATTTCTTTTTATATAAGAAATGGATACACCCAATATGCCGTCAAAAAAAACTTCTTTTTAAAAAATTATGATCAACCTATTTATGAGAATGGCATCCTGCTTAAAAATATGGTAATGTTGAAAAAACATATATACTTATATAAATAAAAAATAATTATTTAAGTTTATATTATCAGACAAAAAGTTTTGTAATAAATTGAAAATTAGATTTTTAAATACTAATATGAAGAAAGAATGTTGTGATATAAATGAAGTAGTTCAAGAATTCTATGATTTTTTAAAATTCTATATTTTAAGAAAAGTAAATGATGAAGTAATAGCTGAAGATATCGTTCAGGAGGTGATGATAAAGTTAATTGAATCACACCAAAAAGACATACAGGTTAAAAACATAAAAGCCTGGTTATTTCAAGTAAGCCGAAATACTATTTACGACTACTTCAAAAACAATAAACTAAACCACTTACTAGAGTACAATAATACTTTAGTAGATAATGAAAATAATCTATTTGAACTTTCAGTTCATGATTTTATTATTCCTATGATACAGTTCCTGCCGAAAAAATATGCGGAGCCATTGTATTGGAGCGATATCGATAACGTTCCACAAAAGGCTATTGCGGCAAGGTTAAATTTAAGCCATTCAGGAGCAAAAATGCGGGTGCAAAGAGCAAGAGTTAAACTCCGAGAACTATTTATTGAATGTTGCAACATTGAATATGATACTCAAGGAAATTTTACAACTTGTACCGTAAAGGATTCCTGCACTCCATTAAAAAATCATCTAACAACATACAAAAGAGTTAATTACTTATAACCTACTTTCGAAAAAAAGAATTTTCGAAAGTTTGTGTCTTTTAGCACTTCTGTTCAGACTACATAGTAAAGTTTAATCTTAAATAATATACTATGAGTACTGAAATCAAAATTTTACATTCTTCCTGTTGTGCAACCGGCTCACCCATCAAAGCACAATTAGAAAAAATTGCAGATGACAACAATCTTGATCTGAATATCGAAGAGCTGTCTGAAATACAAGATACAATGGTTTATGGCACAATGAGCTTCCCCTCCCTGGTGGTGAATGGTCAGGTATATGACCTTAAAAAACTAAAGTCTGATGCCGATATATTATCAGTGTTAAAACCTGCGTAATATGGAAACAATTGAAAACTTACTTTCAAGACTTTCCAATTTGATTGTTTATGATTTATTAGGTTTAGAGAAAGCAGGGCTGTTTGCCACGGCTCTGCATTACTTTATCACAACCTTTATCCTCATATCAGTATTGGTAATAGTGGTAACCTATGTTATGGGTTTTGTGACCAATTATTTGCCAATGGATAAAATCAGAAACTATTTGGAGAGAAATAAAAGATCAGGACTAGGAAATGTACTGGCTTCTGCCCTAGGTGCCATAACCCCCTTTTGTTCCTGTTCTTCCATTCCTCTTTTTGTAGGGATGATGCAGGCACGAATTCCATTGGGAATTGCCCTCTCTTTTTTAATCACATCGCCCTTGGTCAATGAAATTGCGATTGCACTGTTCTGGGTGGCCTATGGTTGGAAAGTAACTGTTGTTTACATCATAACAGGTGTTTTACTTGGGGTTATTGGCGGTATTGTGTTGGAAAAGCTAAAAATGGAACAATATGTTGCAGACTGGCTAAAAAAGCTGGAAGTAAATTTTAAATCAGAGGTGAAAGATAAACGTTCCTTCTTTGCACGATTGTCTGAAATTCATACGGAAGCCGTTGAAACTTTAAAAAAACTGGTTCCTTATATTTTTATAGGTATCGCCATAGGTTCTTTTATTCACGGTTATGTACCGCAATCTTTTTTTGAGAAATATATTTCCGAAAGCAATCCATTTGCCGTGCCTATTTCAGTGTTGCTTGGCATTCCACTTTATATTGATGCTGTAGGCGTGCTTCCGGTTATTGAAACTCTGGTTGATAAAGGTGTGCCACTTGGAACGGCGATTGCCTTTATGATGGCCTCTATAGGTTTATCACTGCCAGAAGCACTTTTATTGAAAAAAGTAATGAAGCGAAAGTTAATTGTCACCTTTTTTGTCACACTCGGCATTGGGATGGTTATCTCGGGATATTTGTTTAATCTAGTTTTTTAAAAATTATTATAAATGAATATACTAATCGTTTACGCTCATCCAGAGCCTAAATCACTAAATGGAAGTATTAAAGACTTTTATTTCGATTACTTTAATGCACAAGGGAATCAAGTAAAGGTTTCAGATTTATATGCTATGAATTGGAAAGCTGTTGCCGATGGAAATGACTTTATCGAATATAACGAAGAGGAGCAATTGAACTATATGCAAAGTTCAGGTGCGGCATTTGCCAATAAAACACAAACACAAGATATTGGTCATGAACAAGAAAAATTGCTCTGGGCCGATTTTATTATTTTTCAATTCCCGTTATGGTGGTTTGGTATGCCAGCAATTATGAAAGGTTGGGTGGATAGAGTATTTGCCTTTGGGTTTGCTTATGGTACTGGTAAATACGGCGGAAAGTATTGGGGTAACCGATATGGCGATGGCACCCTTAAAGGTAAAAAAGCTATGCTATCTGTTACAATCGGCGGACGAAAACCCCAATATGAAGAAACGGGCATTAATGGTCATATAGACGACCTCTTATTTCCAATTCAACACGGAATGCTATGGTATGCAGGTATTAGTGTTATTCCTCCAGAAGTATTGTATCAGGCACATAGTATTTCTGAAAACGAGTTGAAAATTTACCTTGAAAAATTAAAAACTAAACTCGATAGTTTAGAAGATTACCCAATAGTACCATATCGTTTTCAGAATCACGGAGACTATAATGACCAACAACAGCTAAAGCCTGAAAAACAAAATGGAAAAACGGGATTTTCTATACATCTAAAGTAAAGTGACTGTATAACATAAAAGAAGTACACTGCTTATTTTTAGATACAGAGTTTTCGTATTCGCTAAACATTGATCAATCATTCTGAAAGACCGTTATATTAATAAGAATATGGAGCTTGTTAATTAACTCTGAAAAAAGCATTATCACATCCATAGCATCTTTCACCCGAACACTTAAACCAAATCAATACGCTTAAACAATTTTTCTTAAACTGGTTTAAGTTTTAGGGGTTTTGATAATTATAAATTTGTCTTATTAGTATTAATCCACTATGACTCAGAAATACACACAACTATTTGTACGAATAACAATAGCTACGGCATTTTTATCAGCAGTAGCAGATCGCATAGGTTTATGGGGGGCTCCTGGCAGCAAATACGCCTCTTGGGGTAATTGGGAAAACTTTATGGCCTATTCCAATCAACTTATTTTTTTTGCTCCAGACCTCTTAAAAGAGCCATTGGCTATTCTAGCCACACTCTTAGAGGTTGTTTTTGCCGTTTTACTTTTATTGGGTTACAAAACCAAGATTACAGCCAAATTATCAGGGTTATTACTTCTTTTATTTGCCGTAACAATGACCGTGGCTTTTGGGATTAAATCAACCTTCACCTATTCGGTATGGATCGGTGCCGGAGCTTGCTTTCTTTTAGCGAACATGGAAACCTACTATTACAGCTTGGACAACTATTTAAAAAAAGTAAATTATGGAACAGAGAATCAACATTCAGGAGTTAGAGCCTAATGCATACAAAGCCATTTTTGGACTCTCAAAATATCTAGACAACACATCATTATCTAAAAAATTAAGGCAATTGATTAAAATAAGGGCTTCTCAAATAAATGGTTGCGCATATTGTATAGAGATGCACACTGCCGAAGCTCTAAAAATTGGGGAAGCTCAAAATAGAATCTTTGCATTATCGGCCTGGTGGGAGTCTCCATTATTTTCTGAAGATGAGCTCGCTTTGCTCGCTGTTACTGATGAAGTTACCCAAATCAGTAATAAAGGGCTTACGGATAATACTTTCCGGAAAGCGCGGGAACATTTTAGCGATAACGAAATAGCACAGATCATCATACAAATTAGCGAAATCAACACTTGGAATCGTATAGCGATTTCTACCCATATGCAACACAAAAGCTGGAAAAGGGGAAGCGAAATTAAATGGGATAGACAGTCCTAAAATTAGGATAAGTTTTGTTTAAGGTCGTAGCGACCAGAAATAGTAACTAAAAAATTGATCAAGAAAATGACAAGATTTGGAATTATAATACTGATTATCATAGCGGTTATAACAGGCTGTAATACAGATAAATCAAAAGAAAAAATAGAAAATCCGGAATTCTCAAAAACCGAAGTGAAGACGGATACACTGACTAAACATTTAAAACCGTTCGATCCTGAATTGCCAACAATCGGACTATTGATGTTTAGCGGTGTTTTACAGAGTGAGATTATCGCCACCTCCGATGTTTTTGCAAAATCGAGCAAAGATGGAAAACAACTTTTTAATGTTATTGCAATTGCCGAAACTGAAAATCCAATAACCACAGAAGAAGGTATGCATTTTGTTCCCGATTATACTTTTGAGAATTGCCCCAAGCTAACAGCATTGTTTGTGCCAAGTGGGTATGATATGTATGCGCAAGTACGCAACAAAGAAATCATAGAATTTATTAAAGAAAAGAACAAGGAAACAAAATATACCGTGAGCAACTGTGCGGGAGCCCAACTAATAGGTAAATCGGGGATTGCTGATGGACATAAGATTGTAACCTATATTGGGGGTGGTGAAGAATTACAGAGAGACTATCCAAATTTAAAAGTCCAGAACGATAGTTTGGTAACTTTTGTTGAGGACGGAAAATTTAGTTCATCAAACGGAAATTTAGCGAGTTATATTTCTGCATTGAAACTGGTTGAGAAAATGACCAGTCCCGAACACAGAAAATACGTAGAGAGTTACCTATACCTAGATCGGCTTCAAAATTGGAAAGCATAAGTAGTATGGGCAAGACCGTTATTTTCAATCTCATACTTCTTTTTGCTATTTCCTGTGGACCAAAAATGGATACAAATAAGCTTGGTCAAATCAAGGAAGATGACCCCATTTTGACGGAACAAGAAGTCAACAAGTTAATTGACAGTGAAAATCAAATGTCAGTCGAAACAATTGGGATATTAGTTTATGATGGTTTTTTCAATTTGGATGCTTTTGGACCACATTCGGTTCTTTCGGGCTTGATCGACGCAGAAGTCTTTTTCATTGCCGAAAAAAAAGGGAAAGTCAAAACCAGTTCAGGAATAGAAATCTATGTTGATAATAGTATTGATGAAGTTGAACAGTTGGATATTCTATTAATCCCAGGAGGGACCACAGGCACTGTAAATACCAGTAAAAATGATAAAATACTCAATTGGATAAGAAAAATTGACAGCACATCCACCTTTACGACAAGTGTTTGTACAGGTGCTTGGATTCTTGGCGAGGCCGGACTTTTAAAGAATAAAAATGCGACCACCAATTGGTACCGGGCAAAAGAAAAGATAGAGTTTTACGGCGGTACGTTCTTGCAGGAAAGATATGTAAATGATGGTAAATTATGGACATCGGCAGGGGTTTCGGCCGGCATTGATATGAGTTTGGCACTGGTCAATGCTATTAAGGGAGAAACATATACCAGGCTTTTGATGCTTAATCTGGAATATGACCCAAAACCCCCAGTCATAGGAGGTTCAGTGAATAATACAAACAAAGGTTTGGTAAATTATATGTCACAAATGTATGATTCCGCATTGGGGTCTAAATAAAAAAATAAGCCAATACCAAATGAAAACAATCATTTATATATGCGGATTTTACAGCTTTGGTTTCGCCTTGTTCCACATCGGGTTTTGGAAACTTTTTCAATGGAAAAAGCAAGTGCAAAACCTAAGCTTTGCCAACAAGGGAATTCTTCAAACACTGAACGTACAATTAATATGGTTTTTCGTTCTGGTGGGCATAATTTGTTTTGCTTTTCCTGATGAACTAATGAATACGAATTTGGGCAAGGTGTTTCTCGGTGGTAACGCCTTATTTTGGCTGATAAGAACCATCAATCAAATTGTTTTCTTTCGGGTCAACCATTATAAATTACATATTCTAACAGCAATCTTTTTATTGGGAGTTGTTCTTTTCACAATACCGATTATATGATAATCAACTAAATAGAAAATGATATGCCCCAATAATTTATGAAAGTAATTTTATAAAATGCTACATTTATTGTAGTTTTACTACAATAAATGTAGTTATGAAGTTTCCAACACCGGGACAACCTGTACGAGGCTCCAAAACCGGGCAGCCCATTATGGCTCTTTTAGATCTTTTGGGAAGAAGTTGGGCCATGGGGATTATTTGGCACCTTAGTTCAGGACCAAGTAAATTCAGGGTATTGGAGGAGTATTGTGAGAATATATCCCCAACAACTTTAAATACACGAATTAAAGAGCTTACACAAGCGGGATTTATTGAGCGAAGTATTGATGGGTATATGCTAACCGATAAAGGAAAAGAACTATTTCAAATGTTAAAACCTATGGGAATGTGGGCAAAAGAATGGGCTAAAAACTTTTAATGATAGATGGTAACTCAATTCTATGGAAATACTTGTTTTGACAGGGCCACATTGTCTAGAAAATCGGAAGGAGATACGGCTGACAGGAGGAAAACAATGTACATTCCCGTTTGGAAGAATCTTTTTTTATATGATTGGGATGAAGGCAAAGTGCAATTTTACCCCGAAATTCCAAATGAGTGGGCTCCTGTTACTACATCAAAGGTATTCTTAGGAATTGATGGCGGTTGTGAAATTTTTTGTTTGGACATTTCAGAAATAAAAAGACCGGAGAGAACCAATATTGTTTTGTTGTCCCTAAGAAAAATTTTCCCAAACCTTAACGAAAAGGAAGCCGCTTTGCTTGCATACGCCAAAGGTATCCTCCATTGGCACAGTACACATAAGTATTGTGGAAGATGTGGGAGCAATACCAAAAGTGAAGAGAAAGGACACATTAGGGTTTGCTGTAATAAGGACTGTGGACAAATTCTTTACCCAAGGGTAGATCCAGCTATCATAACCCTTATTGAATTTAAAAAAAAGAACAGCCCGGCCGTATGCCTATTAAACATCAACAAAACGGGGAGAGGACTTAAATGTTCCCCATTTGCAGGTTTTGTGGAAATTGGCGAAAGTTTGGAAGATGCGGTTGTCAGAGAGATGAAGGAGGAAGTTGGCTTGGAGGTACACTGTGTAAGGTACATGGCATCACAACCATGGCCTTTCCCTTCTGCGATAATGATAGGCTTTGTTGCCGCTGCCAAAACAACCGATTATAAACTTGATGGTGATGAAGTATTGGATGCCAAATGGTTCACTGCCAACGAACTACTTGAACAGGTAAACAAAGGTACGCTAGAACTGTCCAATGAAGATTCGATAGCTCGTTCACTCATACAACAATGGATTTCTAAGCATTGCAAACGGAAAACTTAGGAACTTCATTAAAATACAAGAACTATATCAGTTCAATCCGGTCACATAACGAACTAAATGGAAAATGCAATCAAATCAAGTTTTAATAAGAACAGCCAAGGGGCACTTTATTAGTGCGACCATGTATGGAAAACAGCAGATCAAATCAATTTTGGTCATCAACTCAGCAACTGGGGTCAAACAACATTTTTATGCCAAGTTTGCCATGTTCGTTGCCCAGCAGGGCATAGCGGTTATGACTTATGATTATCACGGTATTTTCCAATCGTTGGATAGAGACATTAGAAAAATTGAAAGTAATGCCTCTGATTGGGCCAAAGTTGACATGGAGGAAATCTTATTGTACATAAAACAAAAATACCCCGAAGCCAAGATTACAGTAATGGGACACAGCATAGGAGGACAAATGATAGGCCTGGCCAAAACTGCATTATCTGTTGACAAAATTATACTGGTAACAGCCCAAAATGGTTATTGGGGCTACTGGAAAGGCTTTGGCAAATTACGAATGCTGTTCAATTGGTACATCCTGTTTCCCATTTTGACCAAAGTTTTTGGCTATATGCCCTCAAAAAAAATTATGGGTATGGAGAACCTACCCCAAAGAGTAGCAGAGCAATGGTGCTGCTGGTGCCGTCACCCACATTATCTTTTTGGCGATGAATCCATTACAAATAAATATTACGATAAGATTACGATGCCATTAACAGCAATTAGTGTTAGTGATGACCGTTTTGCTCCAAAACAAGCAATTGACTGGATGACAAATCAATATAATAAAGCAACTATCAAACGCATTCATTGGAATCCAAAAGATTTCAATGTGAAGGAGATTGGACATTTTGGTCTATTCCGATCTAAGTTCCGTGAAACAGCTTGGCCGCTAATATTAGATGAAATAATGTAAAATGAAAATAGCAATTTTAACACTAGGCACACAAGGTGATGTTCAGCCGTTTGCAATATTGGGAGAGGCATTGATGAAAAGAGGGCATCAAGTAACGCTTTCTACCGCTAAAAACTTTAGCGGTTTAGTAGAGTCTTATGGCATTGATTTCCTTCCGGTAGAAGCGGATTTTTACGCGTTTCTAAACTCTGAAGAAGGGAAAAAGATGATGAAAAACCCGTTTAGGGCAAAAAAGAATTTAAAAACTTGGGTACATCCAATGATTTACAATGCACTGAAAACCTTTTACAAGGTATCCAAGGAAAGTGACCAGGTGCTTTTTCATGTCAAAACAATGGGAGACTATTTTGCGGATCAGTTTCCAGAAAAAATGATACGGGCCAATGTGGTACCTGCAATAGAATACACGACCGAATTTATCAACCCTGTTTTTAGTGCGCTACCCATTCCATCTTTTTTAAACGGGCTAAGCTATAAATTGTCGGACCTTGGAGTACGCATGATGATGGAACCTGTTAAAAGGTTTAGAAAAGAACAAGGGCTTCCATCTAAATTCCAAAAGCCTAAATTACCCGCTATTTATGGAATTAGTGAACACTATCTACAAAAGCCTAAAGATTACCCATACACTTCTCATTTTACAGGGTTTTGGACGGCACCTTCTTCAAAGGAATTAGAAAAAGAGCTGGTTGATTTCATTCAGGATGGTTCAGCTCCTCTTCTTATCACCTTCGGAAGCATGACATTTGAGACCAAAATGCACTTGCCAAAAGCTATAGACAAGCTTTCAAAAGAGCTAGGAATAAGAATTATTGTAGTAAAGGGCTGGGGTTTTAATGACACAAAATTATTGGATGAAAACCAAAAGATCAAAGTAATACAAGCAGCACCTTATGATAAACTTTTCCCTCACGTAAAGGCTATAATCAACCACGGTGGCATTGGAACCATATCTGCCTGTCTAATAGCTGGAAAACCATTTTTCACCTGTCCGGTACTATACCCAATGGGCGATCAACATTTTTGGGGAACCATTGGTTTTAAGAAAGGAGTCGCATTAAAGCCGAAAAGCTTAAAAAGTATGACAGAAAGAGATTTGATTAATAACACCCAAGATTTATTAACCAAAGAAGATTTATATAAAAATAGCATTGCCTTATCAGAAAAGCTCAAACAGGAAAATGGATTAGAAAAAGCTATAGAACTCATTGAAGCAAATGAACGATAATACAAAACATTAATAACATGAGACAGATTGAAAAACCTAAACAGGGTGAGTATCCCGCCTATTCTCATATTTATATGAAATTGATGGAAGATGATGGTAGAGTGCTGCACCATCTATGGGAGAACTTTCTGGAACTTAAAAAATTAATTTATAGTATTCCAGAGGATAGATTATACTATCGTTATGACAAAGGAAAGTGGACCATAAAAGAAATATTGGTTCACTTAATTGATGATGAACGCATTTTTGCATATCGCGCCTTACGCAATGCACGTAACGATGATACACCAGTACATGGTTTTGACCAGGATCATTATGCCAAATATTCTGGAGCTAACGAAAGAAGTTTGGATGGCATTTTTGAAGAATATGAATGGGTCAGAAAATCCACCATCGCTCTTTTTCAACATTTACCCGAAGAGAGTTTTATGAGAAGTGGTAAGGGAATAGACATCGATGGAAGTATAGTAAATAAAAGAACGGTTCGTGGGCTAGCCTGGCACATTGCCGGCCATGAGTTAAGACATATCGATATCATTAAAGAAAGATATTTGAAGGTATAACATTAATTAAAATTAAAACCTGTAATTAAATGATATCAGGAAGTTTATTAAAGCAAATAGAGTTTATCAAAGAAATAGACAAAATAAAATACATTCAAAGACGTACAAAATTATTTAATAGTGATAGACACGAAAATGATGCAGAACACAGTTGGCATCTAGCTATGATGGCAATCGTGTTAAGTGAATATTCAAATTATAAAATTGACTTGTTCAAGGTAATAAAAATGGTCTTAATTCATGACATTGTTGAGATTGATGCTGGCGATACATTTATATATGATACGATAAAAAATCACACCAATACCGACGAAGAATTGGTAGCTGCCAAACGAATATTTGGACTTTTACCACAAAAACAAGCCGAAGAATTTATCCAAATTTGGGTTGAATTTGAAAAGGGTACCTCTAATGAAGCGAAATTTGCAAAATCAATGGACAGGCTAGAACCCTTATTGCAGAACACCTCAAACCAAGGAGGTACATGGAAAGAATTTGAAGTAAAGCATCAAACTGTTTACGACAAGAAAAAAGTAATAAAAGAGGGTTCATCTGAATTATGGGATTATGCCGAAAAACTTATTAATGAAGCTGTTGAAAACGGGATTTTAAAAAAATAAGAATGAGTAGAAGTTATGAAATAAATAGGGTAACTATTTCTAAAAATTAATTAACTCATAACCTTCATGTTGAAGTATTTTTTCAGATATCAAAAAAACACGAATCCACGGATAAAAATTATGGAACGAAGTTAGATTAAATTATAAACCATACCTAGTTGCTAAATGATTAAACCCAAACAACATAATAATTTTTATGTCATAACAGGCGGTCCAGGAGTGGGGAAGACTACTTTGTTGAAGGAGTTACAAAGAAGAAATTATAATGTGATTCCTGAAATCTCACGTGAATTAATAAAAGAACAACAAACCCTGAACGGAAAAGCCTTACCGTGGAAAAATAAGCGTCTATATAAAGATATAATGTTTGAACGTTCTATAAAGAGTTTTGAACAAACTGGCAAAAATTTGAATAACGGAAACCCTATTTTTTTTGACCGTGGATTTCTGGATACAATTTGTTATGCTAAACTAATTCAATCAGAAGTTAATGAACAAATGAAATCTTATGCCAGAAACTGGAGGTATAACAAAAGTGTCTTCATACTTCCACCTTGGCAGGAAATTTACAAAACCGATAATGAACGAAAGCAAGATTGGGAAGAGGCGGTTCTAACATTTAAACAGATGCGTGAAACTTATGTAACGTATGGATATGATATTATCGAAGTACCTCAAATCACAGTGAATGAAAGAGCAAACTTTCTATTATCAAGAATTAAAAATCAAGAATAATCAAATAAAAACATGTCAACAAGATTTATTCTTTATGTATTTGTTCTAATACTAATGCCAATAAGCTTTTCTTTTAATTCGTCAGATGAGAATTTCAACGAAATTTATAACTTAACTACTGAAAAGAATTTTTTTCTTGCAGATTCTTTATTTAGGGATAAGAAATCAAAAATGGGTGAAATTCATCAAAGGATTTTACAAGTACAAATTGATAATGCCTTTAATAAAAACCGTAAATCACTGGATAATATATCTTATCTGTTAAAAACCAAAGCTGATTTACCTGATAGCCTTGTAATCAATCTCTACCGAACTAAAATGGATAATGAATTAAAATTATTTAAATATAAATCGGCAATGAAAACTTTAGATGTATTTCTTAAGGATTATGCAGACCATTTAAGTGAGGTGGAATTGGAAGATTTAAAAAATAGTCAAAAAATATATTCCGCCCTTCAGAATGTTCCCGCTCAAACCATACATAAAAATAAAGATTTAAGCATTCAAATGGTGAAAGACATAGCTGGACTGAACAATCTTCCGGTATATACGGCAAAGGACTCTACTAACTTTATATTTGATACTGGGGCTAATCTTTCGGTAATTTCTGAAACCACATCCCAAAAGCTAGGTGTTAAAATGCTACCCGATTCCAACATCGATGTGGATGCATTAACAGGGGGTTCAGTTAAAGCTCAACTTGGCTGGATTTCTAAATTACACATAGAACATATTACATTGAACAATGTTGTCTTTTTGGTTTTTAAGGATGTTGATCTGGCTTTTCCCTCCATTAATTATCAAATCAATGGTATTTTAGGTTACCCTGTAATCGAAGCTTTAGGCGAAATTCATTTAGGAAAAGACGGTTCATTAAAGGTACCACATAAACTATCACCCTGTTCAAATGGTAGAAATTTGGCATTAGATGAGTTAACACCTTTAGTCCAGATAGATAAATTGCTTTATACTTTTGATACTGGAGCTTCCAACACAATGCTTTATTCAGAATACTATTATAAAAACAAAGAATACATTGACAAAAACTATGTAGAAGAAACTATCCAATTAGGAGGCGCAGGAGGAACAATCAATTACCAAGGTTACAATATCTCGCATACCATTGATGACTTCAACAGAAAGATTACCTTGAAAGCCACTGTTCTAAAAGACAAAGAACAAAAATACAAATATATCATTGGTAACCTTGGGCAGGATTATTTAGGGCAATTTGACACAATAATTCTTAATTTTAAATCTATGTGTATCCAGTTGAAGTAGAGTTATTTGTGGAGTATAAGGTTAAATTTATTTTTATAATCAACGAATTGGTATTAGAAATAGAATATGAAAGGCAACATCATTCAAGAAATCGAAGTTCTTCTTTAATAGCTGATAGTTTTACTAAAACAATATGAACCAACTAAATGAACTACCTACAAACATTCCCTTCAGAACCATTACGTAGATACATTCGCTATTTTTGGACGTTAGAGGATGGTAGTTCCGATTTTTCAGAGAGGACTTTTAAAATAATGTCGGATGGCTTGCCCGGGTTTATTTTTCAAGCGAATAAAAAGTCATTTCTTACTGAAAAGAATCACGAATTGCCCCAGCTGTTCCTTTACGGACAAACAACACGCCATACAGTTCATAAAGCAATGGAGAACTTTCATAACATTGGTGTCTATTTTCAACCTACGGCCCTTAAATCTCTTTTTGGGATAGATGCATACGAACTAAAAGACAAACATATTGACATCACCGGGCTGATGAAAACCAATATAACTGAACAACTCTTAAACGCGGCTACTCTCCAACAAAGAATTAAAATATTATCATCCTTTTTCAATAAACAGGTCGAACAAAGAAAAACGGAGAACAAGAAAATAGTTTTCGCAATAAAGCAACTACAAATGGGGGTAAGTTTGCCCACTATTCAAAATGAACTCAATATTTCCGAACGTTCATTGGAACGGTATTTTAAACAATATGTTGGAATATCGCCCAAACTTTACGCAAGGATTAACCGTTTTCAAACTGCTTTGGAAACTTTGCGCAAATCAAACTTTGATTCATTGACCGATATTGCTTACCAAAACAATTATTTTGACCAATCACATTTTATTAGGGACTTCAAAGAGTTTGCAGGAACAACTCCGAAACACTTTTTGCATCAAGCAAACGAACAGGTAGCGAACTTTCCGGAATGGAAGACTTGACTTCTGTCGGTTTTATCCAATTTTTCAAAAAATCAGACTGGTAATTTTGCTCGAAAAAGTAGCGTTATGATAGCTATTACGGGAGCAAACGGAAATTTAGGAAAAGCGACTATTGATTTTTTATTGCAAAAAGTACCACCATCAAAGGTTATTGCAATTGTTAGAGATCCTGAAACTGTAATCGATTTTAAGGAGCGAGGTGTAACTATAAGACAAGCAGATTACAACGATTATGATACGCTTAAACAAGCCTTTATCAATGTAGAAAAAGCTTTACAAATTTCTACTATCGGAGTGGACACGGAAACTGCCCAACAACAGGAAAAAAATGTTGTGAACGCAATGGCAGAAAACAATGTAAAGCATATTGTTTATACGAGTATGGTGCAGGCTGGACCCAATGCAGTTTTTCTTGGAACGCATACACAACACCATACCGAAGAACTGATAAAGAATACAAAAATTCCATACACTTTTTTCAGAAACAGTATGTATATGGAAACTATACCTGAACTGATTGGAAATGCTTTTCAGACAGGGAAAATCCGTTATCCATCCGGTAACGGTAAAGTAAGTTTTGTTTCGAGAATCGAAATTGCAGAAGCCCTTTCAATCGTTATGACAGAGAATTCGCATCAAAACCAAGTATATGAAATTACAGGTAATACGGCCTACTCATTCGCTGATTTGGCACAGATTATAAACGCAGAGAAAAAAATGGATATTCAGCATATTGATATTTCAGATGCCATTTTCAAGGAAGAGTTAATAGGTTATCAAATGCCAATGGAAGTAGTGGAATTAATGGTCAGTATGGCAAAAGGAATTAAAGTGGGTGAATTTTCATATACATCAAATACGCTTGAAAAATTAATTGACAGAAAGCCATTGAGTTTGAAAGAATTTATCAAGAACCTTTAATATGCTGTTTAAGAAAGTACATTTACAAGGTATAAAGTCGGGAAACATAACATTGGCTTTTCGTAGATGGAAAAAGGCTTCGATAAAAAGTGGAAGCCTTTTGCATACGTCTATCGGCTTGGTCAAAATTGGTGAAATCGAAACCGTAAATGAAAATGACATAAGCGAAAAGGATGTTTTAAATGCTGGATTTACAAATAGAAAGCAGTTACTAAAGTCATCTGCGCGCAACAGAACGGGAACGATTTTCAAAATATCCGTTAACTATCATTCCGAAGACCCTCGCATGAAATTAAGAGAGCAAACAGAGTTAACCGAACAAGAATTAACCATTTTAAAAGAGAGCGTTCAGCGCTTGGATAAATTCAGTAAACAGGGAAGTTGGACAAGTAAAGTATTGTTGGCCATTAAAGACAATCCCAACCACCCCGCTATTGGCATTACAAAACTTACAGGGTTTGAAAAAGAATGGTTAAAACGCAATATCAGAAAACTAAAAAACTTAGGTTTGACCATAAGCCATACCACTGGCTATGAAATTTCTCCACTTGGGAGGTTTTTTATAGAGAAGGTATTGGACAAAGAATAGAACCACTTATAAAGGATACATAAAAGTTCATCCGTACAAATACTAAATTCAAAAGACGTTTTGAGATTTTCACCCTGTAAAAAGCTTTACTTGTGTTGTTTATCTTTTGGTAATTGGGTATTTTTCGAGGAAAACAAAACGCTATGGACATTTCCTTTTTTCAACGAATATACAATCACCCAAACATCCAAAAAGAGGACTATAAGACCATTATAGAGGCTCATACAAAAGTTGAGTTTTCGAAAAATGAAACCATACTCAGTGAGGGTAAGGCAAACAACGAGTATTACCTAATTGAAAATGGTTTGTTTCGGTCATACGTTATTGACTATAAAGGAAATGAAATTACTACCGAGTTTTTTAGCCCTAACGATATTTTAATTGAAGTAGCCTCTTTATTTCTTCGTGTGCCTTCCAAAGAAACCATAGAGGCACTGACCGACGCCAAAGTTTGGAAAGTGGACTTTGATGCTTTCCAAAATTTGTATGGTAACATTGAAGGCTTTACGGAATGGGGCAGAACTTGGATGACCAATCAGCTTTTTGTTGCCAAAAACCGAACCGTTGAAATGCACACACAAAGTGCTTCGCAAAGATATTTGGGTCTAGTGAAAGAAAAACCACAAATTATAAAACAGGTACCGTTAAAATACATTGCCACCTACCTAGGAATTACCGATACTTCATTGAGCAGAATACGAAAAGAAGTGGCACTTCATGATGAGAACTTGCCATAAGACAAGTTTTTATTGGTCTCCTTATTTCATTTTTGTAATACTTAACCATTTAAATATTCAAAAAGATGAAAAAAAACAATCCCGTGGTATGGTTCGAAATTTACGTGAACGATATAAATAGAGCTGCAGAATTTTACGAAAAAGTTCTTCAAGTAACATTGGAAGACATGAGCGACCCAACGAATTCATCCGTCAAAATGAAAGGTTTCCCAAGCGATATGGAAAATTACGGGGCTGCCGGGTGTTTGGTGAAAATGGAAGAAATAAAACCCTCCACCAATGGTAGTCTAGTTTACTTTGGTTGCGAGGATTGTAAAGTATTGGAAGATAGGGCAGCAGAAAATGGAGGTGACGTGATTCAACCTAAAATGGCCATTGGAGAGCACGGCTTTGTCGCAATTGTAAAAGATACCGAAGGTAATTCCATTGGGTTTCATTCCATGAAGTAATTAGAATTGATTCATTATTAAGTTAAAATGGAAAGCATAGAGCAAGTAAACTATATCAAGGCTCCTATTGAAACCGTTTACCAAACACTTACTTCCGAAGAAGGACTGGGAAACGTATGGACAAAAAAACTTAAGGTAAAGCCTGAAATAGGCTTTGTAAACGAGTTTGATTTTGATGAAGGATACATTACCAAGTTCAAAACAGTTGGATTGGAGGAAAACAAAAAGATTGTTTGGGAGTGTATCGTTTCTGATGAAGAATGGATAGGAACCAAGGTGTCTTTTGAACTCACTAAAAAAGACAACACCACCACAGTTTTACTCAAACACTTCGATTGGCGGGCACGTACCGAATTTTATGGTTGGTGCAGCTATAATTGGGCGATGTTCTTATTTAGCTTAAAGACCTATTGCGAAAATCAAAAGGGACTACCATACCAAGAACGGGAGTTTTAAGATAAGAAATGCCTTTATCGAATCAAGATGATTTGAACACAAATAGAGTAAATGGAAAACATAGAAAATGAAATCTTTTTAGTTGCTGGAGCGACAGGAACTATTGGTAGGCAAGCAGTTAAAGAGCTATTAAAAAATGGTAAAACAGTACGAGCGATCTCTAGAAACCCACAAAAAACAGAATTTCCTGAAAATGTAGAAGTAATCAAAGGGGATTTGAATAATATCGAAACATTAACAAAAGCTTTTGAAGGTGTCCATGCGGCACATTTTATTTCAATTGGAGATGAAAAATATACACCACTTTCCAATGGAAGATCAATTGTGGAATTAGCAGAGCAATCAGGAATCAAACGGGTAACCGTTCTTTGGAACGGAGAAGGAAATGAAAGTTCTTTGGAAACTGAAATAAAGCAAAGTTCATTGGAGTGGACAATCTTACAACCACAGGAATATATGGCAAATGCATTGGGTTGGGCAGAGTCCATAATCCATAATGGCGAGGTAAGGGAACCTTTCGAGGACAGACCGACCGCTGCCATACACGAAAATGATGTTGGCAAGGTTATAGCTTCAATTTTAATTAATGGGGCTCACAATCAGAAAACTTACACCTTAACCGGTCCAGAAACTTTATCTCCCCGTAAACAAGTCGGAGAAATAGCCATAGCCCTTAAAAAAGAAATAAACTTTCAAGAGCTTAATGAAGAACAGGCTAGAACTCGTTGGAAAGAATGGGGGTTGCCTAAAGAGACAATGGATTATCTCTATGCATGGTATGGAAATACACCGGAACAAGGTTATAAGGTAACGCCAATGGTTGAAAATATTATAGGAAGACCCGCACAGACCTTCAACAAATGGGTTCTCGACAATATTCAAAGCTTTAGAGGTTAAAAAACTTTGCTTTGGCAAAAGCACTTGACTTATGAAGAATAAAATAATGAAAAAGCAAATCACAACCTTCTTGACATTTCAGGAAAATAATGCCGAGGAAGCCATGAACTTTTATATTGACTTGTTTGACAATTCCAAAGTAATTGAGGTACAACGATACGGTAAAGATGGCCCGGGAAAGGAAGGGACCATCGTCAAAGCTATATTTGAGTTGAATGGCATACAGTTTATCTGTAGTGATAGTTTTATTCAACACGAATGGGGTTTTACGCCTGCGGTGTCCAATTGGGTGGAATGTGAAACCCAAGAAGAAATTGAATATCTCTTTGCGAAACTTTCAGGAAATGGGGATGTAAAAATGACTTTAGATAGTTATGGGTTTAGTAAACAATTTGCTTTTGTAGAAGATAGATTCGGGGTTTCTTGGCAACTGAATTTGGGATAAGGAATTGTATTCAACAATTAGTAAAATAAAGCGATAAACTCCCAAGTCTTTAAATACTAGGTATGTTTTTTTTAAACAAAATCAAACTATTATATGACACAATCTCAAAACGAAGAAATAGTTAAAGAAATGTATCAAGAAGTCCTCAATAGAAAAAATATGGAAAAGTCTAACGTGTATATCAGTGAAGAATACTTACCAAAATTCAACGATGCAAATAAGATTTTATTTAAAGCATTTCCCGATATTAAATTTTCCATCAAAGAAATTTATAGTAAAGAGAACAAAGTAGTGACTTTTTATAACTGGACAGGAACACATCAAAATGATTACAAAAATATTCCGTCTACTGGGAAGAAGATTAATGTTGAAGGAGTTAGTATTTATGTTTTACAAAATGGAAGAATAATAAACAATAGGGCAATGCCTGATAAGTTTATGTTTTTTCAACAGTTAGGTTTAATTGGTGAAGATTTGTCAGGAAAAAACTCTTAGTGGCAAAACAATTTTAGACAAAAAATACCATGAAAACAAAACAAATTTGGGCAAACCTGGGCATAGAAAATATTGACCGTACAAGGTCCTTTTATGAATCATTGGGCTTTCAAGTAAATGGAAGTCCATCAGAAGATCTGGTCAGTTTCTTTTTTGGTCCTGACAACTTTGTGATTCATTTCTTCAAAAAAGAAAAGTTGGAATCAAGCCTAGAAGGCAAATCCACAGATTCAAGTGACGGTAATGAAGTGATGTTTTCCTTGGCTGTAGAAAGTAAGGAAGAATATGACAATTGGGTAACTGATATAAAAAAAGCAGGTGGAACCATTTTGTTCGATTCCAATAAAGATAGAAAAGAATATTACGACAATAATGGGTTCCACGTATGTGTATTTGTCGACCCAGATGGACATAAATTCAACTTGTTGTACAACGAGAATATATAGCGTTAAAAACGATGAAAAATGACTAAAATAATATTAAGTCCAAATTGTGGCAATTCTCCCAAAATGGAGTTTATTAAACAATTTAATATTGCTTTTGCAGAAGGTAATATTACGTTTTTGACCAAAAGTGTAACTGATGATATTACTTGGGACATCATTGGTGACAAGAAAATCGAAGGAATAGAAGCGTTTACGAAGGAATTAGAAAAAATACAAACCGTAAAAGCTTCCGAATTGACACTATACCAAATATTATCCCACGGCAAAGAAGGAGCAGCAAATGGTGTAATGACGATGGAAAACGGAAATGAATTTGCCTTTTCTGATTTTTACATTTTTCAAAGTGCAAAGGGCGAAAAAATAAAAGTAATAACCTCATATTGTGTGTTATTGCCCCACACTCATTAATATATAAGGAACTCACCTTCTCTAGTTTAATGGTTTGAAAAAAATAAAAGTTAATACTCAGCAAAAAGGAGACAAAGCCATAGTTGAAGTTTTTAAGACGAATGTCGGCAACCAACATTTAGCGGAAAAAATTCTTTCCGAACTCAATCAATTATATCCCGATTACCGTATCAATTTTGATTTGGAAGATTGTGACAAGGTACTACGTATAGAAAGCCAAAATGACGTAGATATTTTAGGAGTTCTCAACTATATGAAAAATAATAATGTTCATATAGCAGTTATGGAATAACAAATCATTGAAGAGTTTCTCCACCCCTCAGCCTTTTGGTTCCGATAAGATCTTTTCGTTCGTATCTCACCTATTACAACCATCCACTTTCTACGCCATACATAAACGGAATTTAAAATAGTATTCTTTCAAAAATTTGTGCAATCAAATAGCTGCACTTATATTTGCACCCAAATGACTGCGCAATGAAATTAAGAAGAGATGTTTTTCAAGCCATAGCCGACCCCACCAGGAGAACCATAATCACTCTAGTTGCGGCTAGTGCGATGACACCAAGTGCAATTGCCGAAAATTTTGATTATTCAAGGCAGACCATTTCCAAACACATTCAAATTCTAACCGAATGTGAATTATTAGAACAGGAGCAAAAAGGAAGAGAAATCTACTACCAATTAAATCCTAAGGGGATGAAGCAAATAGCTGATTTTATTGAGCCCTTTAGAAAGATGTGGGACGACCGGTTCAATAAGCTTGAAGCTGTAATGAAGAAAAATCAATCAAACCCAAAATAAACAATGGAACAAAAAACTAAAATCAATGCCCCTGACGGCAAGCAGGAGTTGACCATTACCAGAGAATTTGACCTTCCTGTGGAACTGATTTATAAAGCATACACAGAGGCAGAGTTTGTAGCCCAATGGATGGGTACTACTGTTCTAAAGTTAGAGAACAGAAACCACGGAAGTTATGCGTTTGAAACCTCACACGAAGGCAAAGTAATGTTTAGGGCCAACGGAACCATTCATAAGGTTGTGCTCAACAAAGAAATCGTACGAACTTTTGAAATGGAAAACTTACCTACAAGTGTTCATCTTGAGTTCATGGAATTTGAAAAGCTCACCAATGATACTAGTAAACTAACAATCCAAATGATATATAAATCAGAAGAACATCGTGCAGAGCAACTCAAACTCCCCTTTGCTTATGGTTTAAATATGGCTCATAACAGACTAGAGGAAATACTGAAAAATTTAAAATAGTTCAAAATGAAAAATAGAAATACAATAATTTATTGGATTGTTACCATCTTTCTTTCAATCGGAATGGTTGCAGGAGGTGTGCAACAGCTGTTTCAAATTGGAGGTTATAATGAAATCGTTACACAGTTAGGGTATCCACTATACCTGCTAAGCATCCTTGGTGCTTGGAAATTATTGGGCGTCATTGCCATTCTCATCCCTAAACTCCCTCTCGTAAAAGAATGGGCGTATGCCGGTTTTTTCTTTGCAATGTCCGGTGCATTTATCTCACATCTTGCAATGGGTCAATCGTTTATGGATGCAATGCCTTCACTAACATTAATGGTGGTGACGGTTTTATCTTGGTATTTTAGACCTGCAAACAGAAAATTAGGAAAACAATAAATATGGCAAATTTAAAACCCAAAACTGTTGATGAGTTTATTGATTTGTCACCAGAAGAATCTCAGGAAGTAATGATTAAACTCAAAAACCTCATTGAAGTCACAGAACCAAAAGCCGAAGGTGGCATTAGTTGGAACGTTCCAATCTATAAATACAACGGAATCCTTGCCGGTTTTTCCTTGGCCAAAAAACACGTCAGTTTTGGCATAGACTCATTAACCGAAAAAATGCGTAAAATATTGGAAGAAAAGGGATATAAAACAGGAAAGAAAACCATTCAGATAAAGTTTGACCAAGATATACCTACAAAAGAATTTAAGCTACTGATTCAAGAACAGGCTAAGCTCAACGCATTATAACATCAGATGGAAATTAAAGAGCATACCATAAATGAAATAAAAGTAGCAGAAATTATTTCTAATGAAATAATAATAAATACTACAGAAGATGCTTTGGATTTGATGGGGAATATTTACTATCAAGGTTTTGATAAAATTATTTTGTATCAAAAAAGTATTAATGATGATTTTTTTGATTTAAAAACCAAGATGGCGGGAGACATACTTCAAAAATTCGCTCAATATCAAATGCCATTAATTATCGTAGGGGATTTTCTAATCTATTCAAGTAAAAGTCTAAAAGATTTTATTTATGAAAGCAATAAGGGAAAACAAGTAAATTTTCTGCCCTCAATTCGTGAAGCATTAAAAGTATTGTAAAATTAAAACATTTTTAAATGGAAAAAGTAGACCAATACATCGAAAAAATAAAGAACTGGAAAGAAGAAACCATTCTATTGAGAGAAATCTGTTTAGAATGTGGATTAGAAGAAGATTTAAAATGGATGCACCCCTGCTATACATTTCAAAGTAAAAACATTGTACTCATTCACGGTTTTAAGGATTATTGTGCCTTGTTATTTCATAAAGGAGCATTACTTAATGATGCTAACGACCTATTAATTCAACAAACCGAAAACGTTCAGTCAGCTCGTCAAATTCGATTCTTAGACAAACAGGAGATTATTGACTTAAAAGCAGTTATCAAAGCTTATGTTTTTGAAGCCATAGAGGTCGAAAAAGCAGGATTGGAAGTAAAAATGAAAAAGACTTCTGAATATGAAATTCCTCAAGAACTTGAAGAAGCATTAAAAAACAATCCCGAATTAGAGACAGCATTTTATAACCTAACCCCAGGGAGACAAAGAGGGTATTTACTCTTTTTTTCACAGGCAAAGCAATCCAAAACACGGATTTCAAGAATTGAAAAATCAACGCCAAAAATATTTGATGGTAAAGGGCATAACGAAAGATGAAAAAACTACCGCCAAACGGTGTAAAAGCAATTGCGGGTTTAGTGCTAAATTAAAACGAAATGAATATCAAAAAGGTTTTTAACAAAAGAAAAGCTCATTGATCACAATGACCCTAAAGATTCTTTTCAGGTGTCATGTTAAGTAGTGGCATAGTTTAGTAGTTTATTCCCGGTAATACCCACTATTGCTTAAAAACAGGGAAATTTCCTTATTGTCCGTATAATCGAGTTCAATCATTCTTGCAATTGCTTTTTCTTTATTCTTGGATTGTGCGTAAAATGATTTGCAAATTGCATAGCCCATAAAATAACCAAGGTCCCCAACTGTCTCAGCTTCATTCCCATTGTAGAGCCAGTCCTCCCAATTTTCACCCCACATTACTTTTTCAAACTCTTTTTTTAGCGTATCCTCATTTTTTCTTCCATATTCCAGATAGACATGCTCTAGTTTAATATCTAACACAAGTTCGGTAACAAAATCACAAACACCCTCATAAATTGATTGTCCCAATAGATTTTGACCTTCAGTACTTTGTTGTGTATGGACATATTCGTGGATGGCAAACGGAACAAGGTTATCCTTTTTTTGATTTTTGAAAAAAACTTCCAACCGTTTATCTGGGAATTCAGAAACATCAGTGCTAGAATTACCTGTGGCAATTTCGGTACCGATCAACACTAATGAATCCTTGGTTGTACCCCCAGAACGAATAGAAGAAATGGTGAAATAAATTTTTGCCTCACGATATGTAGGATATAATTTCTGAAAACGTTGTAGATATTTCTTTATTTCAGGTTCTTTTTCATATACCTTTAATGTATTTGGTCGAATGGATTTCCAAAATTTTGGGTAGTTGTTGATTGTGTTGACCAGTCTTTCGGCATTAAATTTCCTTAACTCTATAAAAGATTCTAAACCTGATGTTCCTTTATCAACGTACAGTCTTTGCATGAGTCCAATTTGTTTTTGCATATCCGTTTCGTTAACAACACTATCGTAGGCTTTCCAAAAATTCGTTATGTCAGAGGTGTAAATATTACTTTTCTGTGTCTTATTGCAATTCGTGAACAGAAAAAATAAAAAGATGGCCGAAATATTAAGCTTGACCATAAACGGTAATATACTTCTAGAATTATTCATTTTTATTGATAGGTTGCTTTCAATTCTTCATATAGGCCTTTTAGTTGATTTTCTGAATCAATAATATCATACAAAAGGGCTTTAAAGATAGTTTTCTCGTCTCTTTCATTTGCATTTAAGTTTTGATATAAAAAGGATGTGGCATAGTTTATTTTATTCTCAAACGCTCTTTGCTCTCCTTGGATGTCTGCAAGTATTCTGATAATCTCATAATCAACCAACTCTGGTTTTGAGCTTACCAAATTTTGCGAAGAGGTGTTTTTCAATGATGGAATTTTGAAGCCTTGAGAAATAGAAAGTATTTCCAAAATTGTGGTCTCGTTGCTTTGGAGGTTTTGGTCAATACTTTCCAGCAGCGCTTCCTGTTTGGATACTATAGTTTTAATCTCATTTAGATTCATCTCGTTTTCCTTCTTGACAGATTGTAATACGCTATTCAAAAATTGCAAATCATTTTTCTTAGTATTCCAATCGTTTACCCATAGTGCAATCCAAATTCCCAAAATGACAGGAATCATTTCCCAGAAGATTTTTTTTATGAATGATACAATCTTTTTCATTGAGTTAAGGTGTTATTGCGTTCGGGTATAATTTCCAAAATTACATACCCCTGGTTGATACATTTTACTTAGTTTAAGTATGCTATTTATACCAAATATATTGATGCTTAAATGTAGGAATATTAAATAAATGAATGTCTCATTTCGACCTTTGGGTGTGGTAATATTAATTTCTAGAGCTTTTGCTTTGAATTCGTATTATACACATTGAGACAGAATATTCACAACTCGTTCTTGTTCTTTTAAATTAAGGGAAGCGAATCCCATCCTGATATTATTATTTGGATTTGTCCCATGGTAGTAAGGAGTCGTATTAGGGAGAATTAACCCCTTTTCTTGAGCTGTTTTGATAATTTTGCTAGAATCTCCTCCAGAAAACTTTGCCCATATCGCCATCCCCCCTTTTGGACGATTAAAACTAATCCTATTACCCAACCCTTCCGTCAAAGATTCACAAAAATGATTACGTCTTTCTTCATACAATTTTACCGACTTACGGATATGCCTGGACATGGTACCGTCCCTAAAAAATTCGACCATGGACGCTTCCATAATATTGTCTCCTTGAAAATCCCATAGCTTACGTTGTTCCGTGACTATATTAATAAAATCCTCAGGAGCAACGATAAACCCTAATCGTATACCAGGAGCCAATAATTTGGTGAAAGACCCTAAATAAATTACATTTCCGTCCCTATCCATACTGGCCATAGGAAGCATTGGGTTACTGTCGTAATGAAAATCATAATCAAAATCATCTTCAATAATGGCAAAACCATATTTTGAAGCAAGTTCTAACAAGCGAATTCGTCTTTCTGGAGAAAGGGTAATCGTGGTTGGATTGTGATGATGCGGAATGGTATATACAAGTTTAATTTCATGTTTCTTACAAATCTGTTCTACAGCATCTACATCCATCCCGTCACTATCAATTGGAACCGTATAAATTTCGGCACCCATTTGCTGTAAGACCAACCGTATGCCAAAATAACCCGGGTCGGTCATAATCGCTTTTGCTTTGTTTTGTCCTATCAACAATCGAGCAATCAAGTTGAATCCCATTTGGGCCCCATAGGTTATCATTATGTTTTTTGAGCTAATGGGCAGCCCTCGACTTTCATGTAAAAAACCAGCCAGTGTTTCTCGAAACTTTGGTAATCCAGAGGACTTCCCATACTTCAAGTAATTTCTATAAATGCCACTTGTATATAGCCTTCTCATATTTCTGACCAATTCTTTTACCGGAGCAATTCTTACATCGGGAAAACCAGCATCTACCGTAATATGAAAAGGCTGTGGCTTTACACTCTTGGGCATAGAAACCAATTGGTTGGTATCAATTTTAAATGCAGATTTAAATGGATAGGACCTGATACCTTGATTACCAGTATCAATGGGTTCTAATTCTTGCAAATCCACTTTTATAAACGTTCCGGTTTTTGGAACAACATCAATCCAACCTTGTGCCATCAATTCATCATAAACGGCTACCATAGTAGAGCGGTTTACGTTTAATAATTCAGCCAGTTTTCGAGACCCGGGAAGTTTGAGTCCTTTACGTAAATGTCCATTTCTGATATTTAATATAAATGCATTGACCAACTGTATTTGCACAGACTGTTTACCATCCCTCTTATATCGTAATACTTCTTTTAAATAGTGCATGACTCATTAAATCTGGTTGGTTCAATATACAAAAACTGGATGGGCAAAAAATAATATAATGAATATAATTTTACTCCAGATTGGATGGCACTACCAAACAAACAACAACAAATCGCTTTAAAATCTTTAACTATTAAGTGAAAATGACCGCACTTTACATTCTAGCATTTACAGGAGGCGTTTTTCTTGCCATCCAAGCCGCTTTTAATACCCAATTGGGAGCAATCTTAAAACAGCCTATTATGGCAGTTGTAGCAGCATCGGTTACAAGTGCCCTATTTGGAGCTCTCTTTCTTCTTTTTACATCAACTGATAATATGAAGCTGGTCATTTTTCAAAAAGTTCCTTGGTATTTATGGTTTATTGGCGGTTTGTTCAGTATGATAGGTATATCTCTTTATTTCTACACTATTCCCAAGCTGGGAATATCAAAAATGATTGCCCTTGGTTTGTGTGGCCAACTCATCTTTTCTTTAATAGCAGGAAAGTTTGGCTGGCTCAATCTACCTATAGAGCCGATTACAGCTAAGAGATTTATAGGAGCACTTGCTATGATTATCGGAATAATCCTAATAAATACAAAATGAATAAAACACAATTAAATATCAATAATCTACACGCCTTATGGAAGGAGGCCGGAATTCCATTTAATGGATATTCGGAAAAAGGTAAAATATACCAAAGTAAAATCACGGGCTCGGAATGGCCGAATAAAATCTGGACCTTACCTGACGTTTGTGATGATTCAATTGAGCAAATCAAAGTTCAAATGGAGACGGATTCTTCATTAACGTTCTCCCATTTTTCATCGCATGTTTCTGTAAGAAATGAATTGGTGAAGCAAGGATTTCACCAAAAATCCGTGCAATATGGAATGAGTTTAGAACTAAAGAACAATTTCAAACCATCAAAGGAACTACAGCTAAAAAAAGCTGAAACAGCCAATGAAATAGGCTTATGGTGCAAAGCTTTCAAGCAAGCTTTTAATTATTCGATAAGCGAACTCACACTGGAAAAGACCAAAAACACTATCCCCTATTTTTTGGTTTATGATAATAAAGATTTGGTGGGTACCATAATATTATACATCACAGGAAATACCGCAGGAGTACATAGTTTGGGAATCATTCCTGAAATGCGAAAAAAAGGGTATGCCACCGAAATAATGTATCAGATACTTAATCAGGCCATAAAAGAAAATGCTAAAACAGCTACACTTCAAGCTTCAGAAATGGCAAAGAACATGTATTTGGGAATGGGGTTTTGTACAGATTTTATAATGCACAATTATCAATTGAAACCGTGAACAATGAATAGAAAGGACTTTATTAAACATTCCACGTTGGCGGTAAGTGCTTTTTATTCCTTCAGTTTACAGGGAGCCGTTAATGAAAAAACACACCTTGATATGTTAACTATAGATAACCCTGACACAAAAAACATTTGTAAAACCTGTGGTACACGATATAATAAGCAAACGTTTGACAAGACCACTTGTCGAATTTGTTCAGACGAGCGCCAATACGTTAAAGAATATGGGCAACAATGGTTGAGTTATAATGATCTTTCAAGAGAACATACCTTACAAATTAAACAATGGTCCAGTAACCTGTTCCAATTTCAAGTGCTTCCTAAACTTGCTATTGCACAACGTGCCTTTTTAATAAAGACTCCAGGGGGCAACATTTTATGGGATTGTTTGCCTTTCCTTGACCAATCCACAGTAGCTTTCATCCAAAAAAATGGTGGTATTGACGCAATAGCCATTTCCCACCCACATTATTACAGTCTTATGAATGAGTGGGCAAAAACCTTTGACTGCCCAATTTACATCCATAAAAATGACAAGGAGTGGGTAATGGATGATAAGCAACAAATTGTTTTTTGGGAAGGGGACAAAAAGGAACTAAATCAAGACGTTACTTTATTTCATATTGGTGGTCACTTTCCAGGTAGCGCAGTATTACAATGTAAACTACCAAAATACAAGGAGACCCTCTTTGTAGGAGATACACTTTATTTATCTCCGGATAAAAAACATCTCAGTGCGATGTTCAGCTATCCCAATATAATCCCTTTAACACAACACGAGACGCTCAATGTCTTCAATAGGGTAAGTAAAATAAGCTTCAATACATTATTTGGGGCATTTGCAAATCAAAACCTTGAAAAGAATGCCAAAGAGGTGTTCGAAAATGCATATAAAACCTATAAAAATTTATACTAGATGGAGTTCATAAAACAATTGGAATGGCGCTATGCCACAAAAAAATTTGATACCAACAAAAAAGTTTCGGAAGATGATTTGGAGGTATTGAAAAAGGCAATTCAATTATCAGTATCATCATATGGTCTTCAGCTCTACAAAGTCTTGGTCATTGAAAATAAAGAGATCCGCAAAAAACTCAAATTAGCGTCCTGGAACCAATCCCAAGTCACCGATGCTTCATATTTATTTGTATTCTGTAATTATACCGATGCTAAGCCGGAAAGCATCGATGAGTTCATAAACCTAACGGCCGACATCCGAAACCTGTCTTTAGAAAAATTACAAGGCTATGGGGATTTTATCAAAACCAAGTTGGAAGAAAAATCAGCGGCCGAACGATACTATTGGCTAAAAAGCCAGACCTACATTGCCTTAGCAAATTTACTTTCAGCCTGTGCAGCATTAAAAATAGACGCTTGTCCAATGGAAGGATTCGATGCTGAAGAATACAACAGTATTCTTGGATTGAGAGAGAACGAACTAAATGCTTCTGTAGTTGTTGCAGTGGGATACAGAAGTGACGAAGATCGAACGCAAAACCTGCCTAAAGTGAGAAAACCAGCCGAATTGCTGTTCCAAAGTTTATAATGGACAAAAACACATAATAAATGATTACAAGTAATGGTCAAATAGTTTCATCGGTAAACAAAAATTTACCCAACTCCAATTTTAAATGACAATTATGCCTACCAATAGTTTCATCTTAAAACTCTACGCAATTACATTGACCTTTATTTTGGGTTACATCATTTTATCTGGATTTACCTCCAATGCAACTTCCAATGAATTCAAAGAGATTACTGTGGAACGAATCAATGTGGTGGACCCTGACGGCACATTGGTAATGGTTATAAGCAATTCAAAAAAGCAACATCCAGGAATGTTTGATGGTAAGGTCTTGGAAAACCGTGTGAGACCTCCAGGGGTTATTTTCTTCAATGAAGAACAAGATGAAGTTGGAGGATTGATCTATTACGGTAACGAAAAAGAAGGAGCTGGTATGGCCTTATCACTTGATCAATATAAAAATGACCAGGTAGTACAGGTACAATATCAACGAAACGCTGAGGGCAAACAACAATATGGTTTAAATGTATGGGATCGATCGCATACCTATACACTCCCTCGTCTAATTACCACTCTTGATTCATTAAAAAAACAAGGTGTTCCCAGTCAGTCCATAAGCGATGTCATGAAACGCATGAACGCTGGAAAACCAATTTCAGCACAGCGCCTATTTACAGGCAAGAATTATGACGAGGAAGTTGGCATGTTCATTAAAGATGAATTGGGTAATCCAAGGATTAAAATTTATATCGATAAAAACAATGAGCCCAGATTTCAAATTTTAAATCAAAGTGGAGAATTGGTCAAAGAATTGATTTCAGAATGAAAATTTTGTCTGTTGAGTTAAATATGAACAGTCGTAAAACTAAAACAACACTTTAATAAATATGAAGATATTAATTATTGTTACACACCCTAATATTCAAGATTCTATAATCAACCAGAGATGGATTGAAGAGTTATATAAATATCCTGAAAAATTTTATGTTCATCAATTGCACGAGGTCTATCCAAACGAAAAAATTGATGTTATGGCAGAGCAAAAACTAATAGAGCAGTATGATAAAATTGTATTTCAATTTCCTTTCTACTGGTTTAATTGTCCCCCGCTTCTTAAAAAATGGTTCGACGAAGTTCTAACCTATGGTTGGGCTTATGGTAGTAAGAGTGGTTATAAAGTTGGGGGCAAGAAAATTGCTTTAGCGATTTCGGCAGGAATTGATGAACACGAGTATAACCGAATGGAAAAATACAAATATACTTTGGGTGAATTACTTCGTCCGTTTGAGTTGACTTTTGAATATATAAAAGCTGATTACCGCCCATTTTTCGCTTATTATGGAATCGAGCTAGATACATCAAGTGAATGGATTGAGGATAGTGTCCCAAAATATCTTGACTTTCTCAATTCTTTATGATACAAGTAAGGTAGTGCATCAGATTGGTTCTTTTTTTGAATTTATTAATGTTTAGCATTGCCAACTATAATTGTTTAAGACTCTAAACGAGCTGTGGTCAATCGATACCAAATCAAGCTTATTTAAATACAATAAAGCTATGTATGGATAAAAATAGGAATGAGGCGTTAAATCAGATTAAAAGCATGACTGGATCATTGAATGATTAAATACCGATATGTCAAATAAAAAAAAACAACCAAGCCAAGTTATTGGTAATTATTCAAAAAAATTACTTCAAAAAACTGTAACTAAACTTATAGAAAAGGTAAAAGAACTGGAACAGGCTCAAAGTGCTGAGGATGTTTCAGGTTTTATGGCTCTTTTTGATGAAAATGCAGTTTGGGTAAATGGTGCAGGCACTCGGTTAATTGGTAAAAAAGCAATCGAAAATTTTACAAAAGAGGTGTTGCCCGGTGCTTTTTCAGACGGCTCCTCTGCGACTTATGAAATAGAACATACAATGGTATTAAGCCCTGATGTAGTATTAACTGCTGTACGACAAACCTATTTTGACCATAAGGGCAAAGTAACTTCAAAAGGTTCCCCTACCTATATATGGAAGCAAAATGATAAACAATGGCTAATAATATCAGGACAAAATACCATAGTGAAAAATTGAATTTATAAAATATATATGATGAAAAACCCATTACTCATTTTTATAATCTTCTGTTGTGCAGCCCTTCATTCACAGAATAAGAAAACCGCTATACCCTATCAAAAAGCAAAGTCAATAATATCAGATCTTGACTCCATAGTTACCCCAAACGGAATACAGGAAAATTTTCAAATAAAAGCAGGGGGTGAAAAACAATGGGTTTATGTCCGCGGGAAAAATGCGGACAATCCAATAATCCTTTTTGTTCACGGTGGGCCAGCTTCACCTATGGCTCCAGTATCATGGACCTTTCAGCGTCCTTTGGAAGAATACTTTACTATGGTCCATTATGATCAAAGAGCTTCTGGAAAAACATTTAGAACCAATGACACTTTGGATTTGGGAAAAACCATTTTTATTGACCAATATGTTGATGATGCCATCCAAATTGCATCCCATATGCGAACAAAATATAAAAAGGAAAAAATCATCCTGATGGGACATAGCTGGGGTACGATTGTAGCGTTGAAAACAGCATTGAAAAGGCCAGATTTGTTCTATGCCTATGTAGGAATAGGTCAGGTCATCAATACCCAAGAAAACGAAGTTTTAAGTTTTAATTACGGACTTGAAGTGGCCACAAAAAAAGGTAATAGTGATGCCGTAGAGGAATTAAAATCGATTGCACCTTACCCAGGAAACAAACCTATCACCAGAAACCGGATTGTCATTGCCCGTAAATGGGCACAACACTATGGCGGTTTGGCCGCCTACAGAAGTTCGTTTGACTTTTTTTACAAAGCTCCCCTGCTCTCGCCAGAATATGATTATGAAGATGTAAAAGCTATTAACCAAGGGAACATATTTACTTTAGGGCGTATCTTACCAGAGTTTTTAAAAGTTGATTTTAAAAAAGTAACCGAATTTCCCATACCGGTTTTTCAGTTTATGGGAAGACATGATTATACTACACCGACCAAACCCACTGAGAATTGGTTAGAGCATTTGAGCGCCCCTTTAAAAAAAGGTGTTTGGTTCGAAAATTCATCACATCTAATTCCAATTGAAGAACCTGGTAAGTTCTTGGTGACATTGTTAAATGAGGTGAGGCCTCTGGGCCATTAAAATTAATCAAAGTAACAAGGATGAAATATGTACATACCAATATAATAAGCATTGACTGGGAAAAGCTTGCAGCATTTTACATCAAAGTATTTGGCTGCAAAATTGTACCCCCCATTAGAAACCAATCTGGAAAATTCTTAGAAAAAGGAACTGGAGTAAAAGGCGCAAAACTACAAGGGGTTCACTTGGCCTTACCTGGATATGATGGCGATTTTCCCACTCTAGAAATTTATCAATACAATGAAATTGAGAATCAAGCCCCAGTTGCACCAAATAAAAGAGGATTTGGCCATATTGCCTTTGAGGTTGGTAACATCAAGAATGTTTTAGAAAAGGTATTGAAAAATGGTGGAACAAAATGCGGTGAAATAACTGAGAAAGAAATTAAAGGTATTGGTACAATCATTTTTATTTATGTAAGAGACCCAGAAGGAAATTTAATTGAACTACAAAATTGGAGATAATATCAATTGCAAACCCACATTTACACTTTGATAAGGTGTCCTTAATACAACCATCAAAAAATCAATTTCTCTTGCTTACTGGATGAGCTGGGTAAACTGAGCCACCCGCAACGGAGAAAGTGAGCAGTGTAAATCAACTGTTTGGATTTGACCTGTCCGTGGGTTAAGCTTAGTTCTTATTTTTCAATTTTCTTCTCATCGATTCACCTATTATATCCATTCTGTGCGCTGTGTGCACCAAAAGGTCGAGTATTGCATCGACCAGTACTTACCGTACCAATTGAAGAAGGTGCTCTTGTTGATTCCTATTTCCTTCAATGTCCTGTTTACTTCTATCTCAGATGTCTCCACGAGCCTTATGATCTCGTATTTCTTCTGTTGGGTAAAACACATGTACTTTCTCCATTTTACCCTAAACCATTGGTACTTTTTTTGAGCACCCTGTTTTGGAGCAATAGTTCGGCCACCGTTTCCTTGAGCTGGGAGTTCTCCCCACGCAGTTCCTTTACCTCACTGGTATTGGCCTAGCGCATGGTGTCGCCCATAAGTCGTTTCTTCCCAGCTTCCAGAAAATCCTTGCTCCAACGACAATACAGTGCCAGGGCAATGCCTTTACCCCTGCAGATGCCGGATACCGATTTTTCCTCGGCGAAGAACTTCCGCCTAGTCTTTCTCTTGATGTCCTTTACGATTGATTCCGTGTTCTTCTTTGTCATTTTAAGTGATTTAAATGGTTAATGAATCCATCTTCAAGGCTAACCTCGAAGATAACAAAACCATCACTTAACTTTAGATCAACTTCAGTTCACTCTTAGTTGAAGATTTACAACTCTACCCATATGCAACACAAAAGCTAGAACAAGAAAAGCGTAATTAAATGGTGTGTAAGTGTCCCTAAAAACAGCTACGGTCAAAAATAGAATAACCGTAATTTAGAGACATGAAGAGAAATAGGTTCACCAAAACCCAAGCGGACAAGGTCATCAAACAGCATGAGGCAGTGATTTCCGTGAAAGAACTCTGTAATCAGTGCCGCCACATTTTACAACTGGAAGGGCAAATATGGGGGTATGGACTCCTCCCAGCTCAAAAAATTGAAAGAAATGGAAGCGGAACTTTCCCGTTACAAACAGATGTATGCCGAATTGGCCCACCAGAACTATGCACTGAAGGACCTTATTGAAAAAAAGCTTTAGGGCGGCCTATTTACTGCTGTGCCTTAGCGCTTCGGGGTACTATTACCGTCCCAAGGAAAAGGACGATGTCGGACTGATGGCGGAACTTGACCGGTTGGCCCAAGAGCATCCCACATATGGTTTCAGGAAGATGTTCCTGATGCTGCGCAACTAGGCCATCCGTGGAAACACAAACGTGTGTACAGGGTATATAAGGAAATGGGAGTCGACGTAGGACGTAAACGCCGCATCCCGCAAAGGGTGAAAGAGCCTTTGACATTACCGATTGGCCCGAACATCGTATGGAGCATGGACTTTATGCAAGATAGCATGGCCTTGGGGAAGACTTTCAGAGTCTTGAACGTAATGAACGATTTCAACAGGGAGGCCCTGTGGCGTGGCTGATATTCCTATTGGTTCACGGCGGTTGACATGGGAACTGGACAAGCTGGTGGCCTTCAAGGGAAAACCGTGGGCCACTAGGGTGGACAACGGCCCAGAGTTCACTTCGGCCAATTTCCAGTTGTGGTATAGAATAAAGAACATAGTGATAAAATACATCCAACCTAGCAAGCCCGTGCAGAACAGTCTCATCGAACGCTTTAACCAGAGCTATCGCCAAAAAGTGCTCCATGCATATTTGTTCGAATCGATGGTACAGGTCAGGGTGCTGACAGAACAATGGATAGAACATTATAATGAGAAAAGGCCCCATGAGGCCCTACAAAAACTGACACCTAAAGATTTTTTGAAGAATATGGAAAAGCTAGTTTTTCCATATCAAATAATGAACTAGTTTGTAAAGACTAAATCGTAGCTAATATAGTGGTACTTTTAACAAAGTAATATATTTATATCATGAAACTTATAAAGGCTCCCTCAGCATTGACCTTGCCCCCATATAACCAACGGGAACTTAAACTCAACGGTTTATCTGTTGTAGAATCCTGTATGCATATTGTACAAAATAAGGGGGCTATGTATTTGGAAGACCATATGCTATTGTTCGTAAAAAAAGGTGTGAATATTCTAAAAGACGGAAAGACTAAATTCATTGTGGGAAAAAATGAGATGGTATTTCTTAAAAAGGCCACGCTCGTAGAATATCACAAAATGGGAGATACGGACCAGGACAATCAATACATCAGTCTGATGTTTTTTTTAAAAGATGAATTTCTGTGGGAATTTCTCAAAATGACCAATATCAAATCTGTTCAAAGCAAGGAAAGTGTAAGGATTTTGGTCAAAGCTGCAAACGAAAGACTCTTAGCTTTTTTTGAATCTATCGAACCCTATTTCAATGAACCTGAGAACATAGATTCAGGATTAATAAAAATAAAGATGCTCGAACTGTTATATGACCTTGCCGGAACGGATAAAAACCTCTTCCAGCAATTGTTACAGATGAAACAGCCGTTACGAACAGAGATTCCGGAAGTGATGGAGAAAAACTATACCAGTCCAGTATCCTTAACAGAGCTTGCTTATCTCTCAGGAAGAAGTTTAGCCAGTTTCAAGCGGGATTTTCTAGCTATTTACAATATGCCGCCATCGAAATGGATTCGTAAAAAGAGATTAGATAAGGCAAAGGAAATACTGAAAAATACTTCAATAGCCGTTTCTGATATCTGCTATTCACTAGGTTATGAAAATCCAGCTCATTTTTCAAGAATATTCAAGGAACAATTTGGTCATTCACCCACTAAGGTACGTCGGGAAGGACAGGAATGCCATTAGCAAAAAAACCGCAAATGAAATTCGCGCGCTGTTTTTTTACCCTGTATTTAATCTTTAAAATCTATTGAAAAACTAATTACTTTCCATTCTTTCAATTCGTCCCACAAAAGTCCTGATCTTATCCTTTTGGAAGATGATGAGATTTAATTACTTCGAACAACTATGGCTTTGGTCAAAATTTTGGCTTTGTAGTAGATGAATCTATTTTTTTTGACACCTGAATTTGTAATAAGAATCATGAAAAAGGCAGCAAGTAAGAACCTTTAATTAAAAATTCCCTATTCAAAGAATGCAAAGACACATTTTCAAACCAATAGTGATAGAAACTTACAATTCCAATTTCATTGAATGTAAGCCTAAACCAAATTTCTTCTTTGAATTGGTCTTTATTGAAAAAGGAAATGGATTAAGAATGGTAGATGGCCTAAACATACCATTTAAAAAAGACCAATTTTTCATCCATCTTCCAAAAGAAAGGACTTTTATAAAATTGCAGGAGACTTCAATTGTACACTTTATAAAATTTCAAAAAACGTTATTTGCCCGAAAAGAAGGAAATGGATTATCAATTTCAGAATGGTTTACCAAAGTGGATTTTATTTTAAACAGTAACAAGCTCAAAAAAGAAACTATTCTCAAAAATTCAGAAGAAACGGAAAAAGTCAAAAACCTCATCAGCATATTAATTTCAGAATATAGCGATGAACGTCTATGTGATGACAAGAACATAAAATCATTGATGGTTCTATTGTTAAACATTGTCGTTAGAAATATTATATCCAATGACTCAATTAAAATAACAGAAAATAACAACGCAGACATTCAGCACATTTTAAATTATATTCATATCAATATATGTAGTAAAGAAAAATTGAAAATTAAAGAAATGGCCAATCATTTTTTTATTTCCGAAAACTATTTTGGTGAGTATTTTTTAGCAAATACAGGTATCAACCTAAAGAAGTATATATTAAACTATAAAATACAATCTGCGAGAAATAGATTGGTTTATAGTGAACTTACTTTATCGCAAATTGCTTTTGAATTAGGTTTTACCGATTTGAGCCACTTCAACAAAACCTACAAAAAAATATGCGGTATATCCCCAAGTGAGGATAGAAAAAACAGCAATCCCTGATTTTTACCAAAACTTACTTTTTTTATACTATTTCGCATCGCTAAGATGTACGGATATTTACAAAAAATATCTCAAATGAAAACCGTATTAATAACAGGGGTCACGGGCTATATCGGGGGATCAATAGCTGTTGAACTAATTAAAAAAGAGTATAAAGTAATAGGGCTAATTAGAAACAATACAGATGAAGTACCAATTAAAAAATTGGGAATTGTACCGGTTATTGGCTCAATCAACGAAGTTGAAAAAATTGAAAAAATAATCAATGATGTAGATGCGATAATAAACACTGCAGATGCCGATAATGCTTATTTTGTTGCAACCGTGTTGGACAAAATTAAAGGTACAGGTAAAACATTTATTCATACTAGTGGTTCAAGTATTCTCGCCAACCGACACAAGGGGGAATATTCAGCAGATATCTATCATGAAGATATCCCTATTCGAGCATCCTTGGAAAAACTTAATCGAATAGCAATAAACAAATCAGTTCTTTCCGCATCTCTAGACAATATTAGAACAATAGTTATTGTTCCAACAATGGTATATGGTAAAGGTTTGGGTCTAAAAGAAGACAGCATCCAAATACCGAAAATGATTGAATTGGCAAAGTCAAGAAAGGTAGCAACACATATTGGTAAAGGTCTCAATGTTTGGAGCAATGTACATATAAAAGATTTGGTAGAACTTTATATTCTTGCTTTAGAAAATGCCGAGGCAGGGACGATATTCTATGCCGAAAATGGAAGTTCCTCTTATAAAGAAATAGCGTTAGAAATAAATTTGAACCTAAACTTTGGGAAAAAAACATCATCAATAAGTATAGATGAGGCGATTGAACTTTGGGGAACCGAAGGTGCACATTTTGCCTTTGGCGGGAATAGTCGAGTTACCTCCCAAAAAGCAAAGACCTTACTTCGTTGGCAACCTAAGTATACCTCTGTTCTTGAATATATTAGAAGTTTATAAATTGTTCTTTCCACCACTTAACCTGACAGTTGTGGTTAAACCGACACTTGAAACGAACCTTTAAGCTCATTATGATCAATGAGCTTTTCTTTTGCTAAAAGCATGGAATTCTCGAAAGTCTCTATAGGGTTTTTCCAGAGAAAAGTTAAGCAATGTCCTCTCGTTCTTGTACCATTCAATCCATTGGTAGTGGATTTGGCTTCCACGGCCTACAACAGCTTTTTAAAGGTTTCCTGGTCGTGGGGTGGAACCAGACACTCCGTAAACCACCGGGAGAAAAGAACGTTCCCTGTATCTTCAGTTCATTGGAAACACGCGACTGCCCATAGGTGGACAGTTCGGAGGCCATGGTGACCACAGCCTTTTCTATTTTTTCCTCAATACCTTATTCAGAATTCGCTTTTTCCTCGAAATTTCTTAGAGACATAGTTATCCACCCTGTTGTCCATAAAGGACCTTGAACCTACAAAAACTATCCCAGCTATAGCCCGTCACCTTACAGGCTTGAGAAACATTGCCCAATTGTTTGCAAGTTCAAATAACCCTACTTTGGTTTGATTACCTTTTCTTCTATACTCATCTGACAAATCTAATTTTAAGGGTTAAACTTAATTCATTGGGATTGTCAGATTAAGTCTTACCTATTACATAGAAATCCATACACCCTAAAGCTTATCACGATCGGGCCATAAAATAATAGTCAGTTTTAATCAATAATAATCATATCATTAAAATTTCGATTCAGAAGATTAGGATAGGATATGGAGGCTTCCCAGACTTGATTTTGATTGTATGACTTTCAATGTTAAGAGCTGGCATTTTTTATATGCCAGCTCTTTATTAACTAAATTTTGAAATGTTGAAAATTGTATTATTTACCTCCTCTTTTAACATACCCAATTTCATTAATGAAATTTAGATATTCATCTATAGGCTGCTCAAGAGCAGATTTGAACATCTCAAACAATTCTTGTGTATAAGGTTGGGCAAAGTGGAAATCAAGTGCATCCTGGCTTCTCCATCTCTCGAACAATACAAACTTAGTATCGTCCCCATGAACAGTGTGAAGGAAAAATTCAATATTTCCTTGTTCACGTCTGCTGTGTACAATGGATTTTTTAAATTGATCTATAAAGGTTTTTTGCATTCCATCTTTTACTTTGAAAATCACAACAAGATCCACCGGCGTATCACTTGTAAGAGGGGTCTTTAATTCACTTTTTGGTAAAGGAGAAACATCATGGAGGTAAAGAATTTCCATGGGCTTAGTCAAAGCCGTTTCACTTAAGTCCAGCACATCTTTTGTATATTTCTTTGTGAAGTGCACGTCCAAAGCGTTTTGATTCTCCCATCTTTCAAAAAAATAAAAGGTGTTTGGCTTATCCCTATGTTCGAATAATTGCATCGAAATGTTGCCCTTCTCTTTAAGGGCCCCATTCTTATCTGTGATAAGTAATTTTTTGAATGCTTCTTTCTGGTCCTTCTTCACGTTAAAAGTGACCAACATGGTTATTCTTTCTTCTTTCATACTTTGGGCAGAGGTAATATTTAAATTTGTCATAAACGTTATGATTATGATGGGAACAACTTTATTCCACAAATTGATTTCTTTCATTTTTTAAATTTTGAGAATTAATACATAAGCTATATTTAGTCATTGATATAATCGGCAACAACTTCTTCATGGTCTGTACCGATGATTACATCATACCAAGCCTCGACATCTTCATTGAATCTATCCATCTTTTCTTTGAAAAACTGCAGTGCATCCTTTCCCAAGGGCAGATGCAAAGGAGGTTTTTCGGAATCTGCTATTTGAAGAACGGCCTGTGCCAGTTTCACCGAACTTCCCGGCTGTTTTTGGTTCATCTGAGTTGCATAGTTCCGCATGTATCCGACAGTTTCTGCGTAATCTTCAATACTATTGGCCGACCTAACAAGAGATGATTGATCTAGGAAATCTGTACGGAAGAAGCCAGGTGCCACTGCGGTTACATATATACCAAGTGGGGCGAGCTCCTTTGACAAGGCTTCGGTTATACCTTCCACCGCAAACTTTGTGGAACCATAAAGTCCCCATCCTGTGATTCCTACCAGTCCGCCCACAGAAGAGAGATTGATTATATGTCCCTTGCGTTCTTTACGCATAAATGGTAACACAGCACGGGTAACATTCAGTAAGCCGAAGACATTTGCTTCATAATTGGCTTTGATTTCATTACTGCTTGCTTCTTCTACCGCACTCAATAGTCCAAATCCAGCGTTATTGACCAATACATCGATCCTTCCAAATTTCTCCCTGGAAAGTTTCGCTACTTCTTTAGCTTGCAGCTCATTTGTAACGTCCAGAACGGTCACAAATAGATTTTCACTATTCAAATGAGCTTCCAGTTTTTCTAGATTACTACGTACCGTTGCGACTACCTTATCCCCCGCCTCAAGGGCAGCTTTGACGATTTCCAACCCGAATCCACGGGAAGTACCGGTAACCAACCATACTTTTTGCTTTTCCATCTTATACTATTTTTTTGATTAAATCATACTGCAAAAATTGTTCTATTTCTACAATCCTGCATTTCTAAACGGCTCAAACATATTATCTATTTAGCTCAATTATAAGTGGATTTCATAAGCCCCATATTTTATCATGGCACGGACCAATGTTGATAGAAACAATATACTTCCCTATTCCTACAGTTGCTTCACCCCCCAAAAGGCAAGACGTCGGGAGTTATACCTACAGATTTTTTAATTAACATGGCCTTATACGGAAGAGACAATGTTGATGTACAAGTGAATGGCCTGTTGATTTTTACTGAGCATGAACGCTACTAATCTTTTTAGGTTTTCACCTTATTGCTTTAATTATTGTTGCAATATTATCGCTGGGTTATGCAAAGTATTGTTATTAAAAATCTATTCCAACTACCATGCAATAGACATTACAAAACTTACGGGGCCAAAAGAGAATGGCTAAAACACAATACCAGAAAACTAAAAAGTTTAGGTTTAACCATAAGCTATACCATTGGTTATGAAATCTCACTGTTTGGGAGGTTTTTTGTCAAAAAAGTATTGGACAAAGGATGAAACCACTTATAAAGGGTACATAAAAGTTCATCCGTACAAATAATAAATTCAAAAGGTCCCTTCTGAGATTTTCATCCTGAAAAAAAGCTTTACTTGTATTGCTTATCTATTGATAATTGGGTATTTTTCGAGGAAAACAAAAATCTTTGGACACTTCTTTTTTTCAAAAAATATACAATCATCCAAAAAGAGGATTATAGAACCATTATAGACGCTCATACTAAAGTTGAGTTTTCAAAAAATGAAACAATACTCAGTGGGAGCAAGAAAAACAATGAGTATTACCTGATTGAAAAAGGTTTGTTTCGGTCATATGTTATTGACTATAAAGGAAATGAAATTACTACCGAATTTTTTGGCCTTAACGATATTTTGATTGAAGTAACCTCTTTATTTCTTCGCGTGCCTTCCAAAGAAACGATGCAGGCATTGACCGATGCCAAAGTTTGGAAAATTAACTTTGATGCTTTCCAAAATTTGTATGGTACCATTGAAGGCTTTACGGAATGGGGCAGAACTTGGATGACCCACCAACTTTTTGTTGCCAAAAATCGAACCGTTGACATGCACACAAAAAGTGCTTCGCAAAGATATTTGGATTTAGTGAAAGAAAAACCTCAAATCATTAAAGACGTACCACTAAAGTATATTGCGACCTACCTAGGAATCACCGATACTTCTTTGAGCAGAATACGAAAAGAAGTGGCATTTCATGATGAGAACTTGCCATAAGGCAAGTTTTTTTTTACCTTCTTTTTTCACTTTTGTAATTATAACAACTTATATGATTTAAAAGATGAAAAAAATCAATCCTGTAGTGTGGTTCGAGATATATGTAAATGATATAGATAGAGCTGCCACGTTTTACGAAAAAGTACTTCAAGTTACCTTAAAAAACATGAGCGATCCAACAAACTCGGACGTTCAAATGAAGTACTTCCCTAATGATATGGAAAATTACGGTGCGGCAGGAGCTTTAATAAAAATGGATCAAGTAATACCTTCTACTGACGGTAGTCTGATATACTTTGGTTGTGAGGATTGTAAAGTATTAGAAAATAGAGCAGCAGAAAATGGGGCTGACATCATTCAACCTAAAATGGCGATTGGTGAGAACGGCTTTGTTTCTATTATCAAAGACTCCGAAGGCAATTCTATTGGGTTTCATTCAATGAAATAAACAGTTGTTTAATGGGATTTATTGAGTGAGTCTGCTACATAAAAGCACCTATTTCAGTAATTTATCATGCACGTACACCAGTGAAGGATAAGGAAACGTATGGACAAAAGAACTTAAGGTATAGCCTGAAATCGGTTATATACAGTTACACTCAAAGACTCTGATTGGCGGGCAAGCACTGAATTTACCGTTGGTGTAGCCACAATAATTCGTAAGTATTTGATATTCAGTGACGCAAGAAAAAGAGAGGCCTGGTAAAGAAGTACGGTTATAAAAGCCATTTTTGAACTGAATGGTAAACAGTTTATTTGAAGCGACAGTTTTATTCAACATGAATGGGGTTTTACTCCTGCGATATCAAATTGAGTGGAATGTGAAACTCAAGAAGAGCTCGAACGATTGCCTAAAGCCATTTCAGAAAAGGGAGATATCAAAATGCCTTTAGACAACTACGAATTTAGTCAACAATTTGCTTTTGTAGAGGATAGGTTTGGCATTTCTTGGTAACTGATTTGGAATAAAAAATATATTAAAATATGAAATGTGATATTTATACGATTTGGCAAGCTTATCAAAAGGATCTAAAGGGGTATATAAACAAACGTGTAATAAGTAAGGAAGAGGCTAATGACATCTTACAAACTGTACTCATAAAAGCCACAAATTACTGTGTTCAAAAAAATAACGTAGCGCATATAAAACCTTGGCTTTATAGGATTACTCAAAATACAATTATTGATTATTACAAAAAGCTGAGCCAAACAAGAGTTAATGAAAGTTTAGAAAATGTTGATTTAACAAGTCATCAAGATTATGATGAATATATTTTTGAATGGCTATATAAATTTATCGATATGCTACCGCATAAATATGCTCAATCGTTACATCTCTCTGATATCAAAGGGTTACCTCAAAAAGAAGTCGCAGCACAATTGGGTTTAACATTAACAGCTACTAAATCAAGAATACAAAGAGCCAGAAAATTACTGAGAGAAAAGTTTGATGAATGTGGTAAAATTGAAACTTCAGAACATCAATTTCTGTCATATAGTATTACCAAGAGCTGTTGTTTAAAATAAAAAAAACAAAATATTGCGTCTTTTTAGTGTTTCTAAAGTCTTAGAGTTAAATCATAATTTAATTCAATAAGAAAATGGAAACAAAAAAAGTATTAAAAGTAGAACTTATTCAAGTAGAGATGTCAACCAATGAAAACAATTCTTGCTCAGCCTGTGATACGGTTCAAGGTAAGTTAGTTTCCGCCATTCAGGAGGTACAAAAACTATTTGATATCTTGAAATGTGAAATATTTTTCAAGTCAACAACAGTGAAGACGATTGAAGAGGCTGAAAATGCACAAATCATTGCATCTCCAACGATAAGAGTAGGTAATCTTGATTTCTACCCTAATCACGCAACCGATAATTCTGAAAAAAGGGAATGGACATGGAATGGTTTAACGACATCTGAACCAACTAAAGAAACCTTAATAGAGGTTTTACTGAAAGGATATTTTGAGCCAGAACAACAAAATAAAAATGAAATATCACCCTATGTTTTAAAACATTTAGAAGAAAATATAGCAACTACATCTGACTGTGGATGTAGTTAACCTGTTAATATCAATATGTTGTAAGTTCTTTAGATAGGCTTACAACATATTAAAAACAAAAAAGAGATGAAACACTTAAAAATAAAATGGTATTAAAGGGATGTACGACGTAATGTTCAAAAGAAAGGAGGAAGTAAGTTCTAGTAAATATATCAATCATAAAAATCTTCCAAAATTCAATGAAACAAATAAAATGCTCTTTAAAGCATTCCCAGCTATTACATTTGAAATAGAAGAAATATATGGTGAAGGTAACAGTATTGTGATTTTTTATCGTTGGACAGGAGCATATAAAAATGTTTACCCTACAGGGAAAAACATTATGAAAACAAAACAAATTTGGGCAAACCTAGATGTAGAAAATATAGAGCGTACTAAAACTTTTTATCAATCATGGGGTTTTCAAATCAACGGAAGCCCATCAAATGATTTAGTCAGTTTCTTTTTTGGTCCCGATAACTTTGTGATCCATTTCTTCAAAAAAGAAAAGCTAGAAGAAATCCTTGAAGGAAAAACTTCTGATTTATACAAGGCAATGAAGTGATGTTTTCTTTATCTGTCGACACAAAGATTGAATATGTAGCTACCTACAGTTTAAAAAAAAGCAAATGAAATATTCAATTTTTGTGTTTATATCAATATTTACGTTTCAAAATTCCTTGGGACAAAATTTAAATGAAAAACAAATACAAGAAATAACTCATTTAATACCTGATTTAATATTAGAAAATTATGTCTTTAAAGCTAAAGGAGAGGAAATTGCTGCAAGGTTTAGAAAATTAATACATTCTAAAAAGTATTTAAAGTATACAAATCCTGATAGTCTTTCTAGCATTATGTCTAAAGATTTAAAGTCTCTTAGCAATGATGGTCATATGTACGTGAGAGTTAAAAAGGCAACTATAAATAGTGATGTGAGCATGAATTGGGAAGAAAAAGAAAAGGAAAAAGAAATTCAACAGAATTATGGTTTTTCATTAGTTCAGATTCTGGATAATAATATTGGATATATTAAAATTACTGAATTTATGCATCCTAAGCGCTCTATGCCAACAGCGGTAGCCACAATGAAGTTAATTGAAAACACACAGTCGCTAATCATAGATTTAAGAGGTAATGGAGGTGGTTATCCAGGCATTATGGAATATTTATTAAATCATTACTTTGATGGCCCGCCCACACATCTTTCTACAACCTATTTTTCTGACAAACACAAAATTCCTTATTCTAATTATACATCGGATTTAGTATATGGAAAATTAAGGGTTGGTACACCTCTTTATATCTTAATTGATAATAGAACTGCATCAGCATCAGAATATTTTGCTTATACTGCTCAAGCATTTAGCAAAGGAATAGTAGTTGGAGAGCAGAGTGCAGGTGCAGCGCATATGAATGAGTTTTTTAAGCTTCCCCATAATTTTAGAATATCTATTTCTGTAGCAGCACCAATAATTTCAACGACAAATTCAAATTGGGAAACAACAGGAGTTAAACCTAATTATAAAACTAACCCCAATAAGGCAAAGGTTAAAGCTATTGAACTAATTAATAATAGCAAATAATTACTTATAAACCACCGTTTTCATGATACCTACAGAAAAATAAAATGACTAACATTAAAATTTATGGAGCAATGCAAAACAATTTTTAACCAAGAAATTAGAAAGAAACTCATCAATCGAGTTAAACAACTTAATGAGAATAATAAAGCGAAATGGGGTAAAATGAACGTGAATCAAATGATTTCCCACTGCATCAAATATGAACAGATGATGCAAGGGAAAGTTACTTACAATCGTTTGTTCATTGGGTACTTGTTTGGTAAATCTGCTTTGAAAAACGACTTTCTAAAGGATAATAGTCCTATTAAGCAAAATGTACCTACACTAAAACAATTGAAGCCTGATTTCAATCTAGGTGATTTTAATGAAGAAAAGGATTTGTGGATTCGGCTAATAGAAGATTATAATGCTTTTCCCAAAAACGCAATCTTACATCCCTTTTTCGGAAAACTATCAACAGTTGAAGTGGGGCAATTAGTATATAAACATACGGATCATCATTTAAGGCAATTTGGTGCTTAGGAACAACCCAACTGAATTTCTTATGAAAGTAAAACAAACCTAAGAGAAAATGACAACTAAAAAAATGAACAAACGAATTGATATTCAAACGATCAAGCCAAATGCATACAAGGCAATGTTTGGTTTGGAAAATTAGTGGGCAAACTCGAGTATATACATATCACATTGGGCTTTAAATAAAAAATAAGAGCATTACTAATAAACAAGAATGCATTTTGTATAGCAGTGCGTATCAAAAAGCCTCTAAAAAGGAGGTAAAGTGAACAACACCTATTTTTATTCAATGCTAGGAAGGAATCGGCACCTTTTACGCAAGAAGAGAAGGTTGTCATAGCAATGACAGAGGAAATCACTTTCATTAACCGCAATGGCCTAAGTGATGAAGTATACGCCAAAGCCTTGGATATATTTGATGAAAACTATATAGCTAACATAATTATGGCAATCGCTACAATAAATGCATGGAATAGAATTGCTATAAGTACCAGAAAAACCCTTCAATAATAACCATGAAAACAAAACAGATTTGGGCAAACTTGGGCGTAGAGAACATACATCGCACGAAATCATTTTATGCATCTTTAGGCTTTCAGTTAAATGGAAGGCCTTCTGACGATCTGGTCAGTTTCTTTTTTGGACCAGATAACTTTGTGATTCACTTCTTCAGAAAAGAAAAGCTGGAATCGAGCCTGGAGGGTAAAACAGCAGACCTAAGCCAAGGCAATGAAGTCATGTTTTCCTTAGCAGCTGATACTAAGGCAGCGTATGACGACTGGGTAATTGAAATCCAGCAAGCAGGTGGTACCATTGTTTTCGATTCAAACACCGATAGAAAAGCCTATTATGACGACAATGGCTTTTACGTGTGCGTGTTTACAGATCCGGATGGACATAAATTCAATTTGCTATATAATAAGAATATATGATGCACAGATCAACGGTGTCATACTTTCATTAAAACGAAGTTGAAGTTCAACAAAACATGAGTATTACCCTATGAAAAATAGACTATTATTAATATATATTGCTTGCAGCATTTTTGTTAGTAGCTGCTATCGAAAAAAGGTTGAAATGAAAGAACAATTAGTAAAAAACAATGAAGTTGAAATTTTTACCCAAAGTTTTGGTGAGGAAAAGAATCCCACAATACTTTTAATTTCAGGAGCTACGGTCTCCATGTTATATTGGGAGGAGGAATTTTGCAAGCAATTAGCTGCAAATGATTTTTTTGTGATTCGTTTTGACAATAGAGATGTCGGAAAATCAACCTTTTACGAACCAGGTAAAGCACAGTATGACATTGTTGATTTGACGAATGATGTTATTGCAATTTTAGATGATTATAAAATCGGTCAAGCACATCTAGTTGGGATGTCATTAGGTGGCCTAATTTCACAAATAGCTGCAATAAATTATCCGGAAAGAATTCAAACAATGACACTTTTTGCCACAGGGCCTTGGGGAGATTCCGATCCAAGTATTCCAGAAATGGATACCCGAATTTTGGATTTTCATAGTAAAGCTAGTTCAGTAGACTGGACTAACGAAGATAGTGTGGCAACCTATTTAATTAAAGGTTCCCAGTTAATGTCTGGTAAAAAAGAGTTTGAGAGAGAAAGAATAGAAAACCTCATTAGGGCTGAATTTAATAGAGCAAACAATTATATCAGTATGTTTAATCATGCCACCTTAGCTGGTGGCGAAAAGTTTTGGGATAGATTAGACGAAATCCAACAACCTACTTTAGTAATACATGGGACGGAAGATAAAATTTGGCATTATAGGAATGCAAGTGTTTTGGTGAGAAAAATAAAAAAGTCAAAATTACTTACACTAGAAGGCACTGGACATGAATTACATAGTCAAGATTGGAATGTGATAATGGAAGGTATAACAAAACACATAGAATATGAGTCAATAAAATAATTGCTGACCTCAAGCAAAATTAAGTAGTTAACGCAACTTTCTAAGGCACTTCAATATGACATGCTCATGTAATTAATACTTAAAAAACACATACATCTAAAAGTAACTTAAAGTATGGACAAGATTCGAAGATTCCATGAAATTGATGATTATATTGGCATCCTCAATTTGAGGTTAAAGAGTAAAATTCCAAACTTTTTCATTTTTGATTATGAAAGAGTAGATTGGGAGAAGTATAACGTACTATCTAAATATAAACATGACTACTTTGAAATTTCTCTCGATATAACAGAAGGTTGTGATATTTCTGTTGATCAGTATGAACTCCCTTCTGTTAAAAATAGATTTGTATTGGTTGGCCCAAATAGATTACAGACCATAAAAAAAGATTTGCCGTTGAAAAAATTCTACCGAGGGTACGGAATTTTTTTTAAGGCAGAGTTTATGCAGATTAACGCTTTCCAATGTAATTTTTTAAAGGACTTTCCTTTTTTTTCCAAGTTTGGTTCACCTTCCATTACACTCAGTAAAAATGATGTTCAGATTTTTACGGATATTATCAAAAAAATAATTTATGAACATGAGGCTGGTGGCACTTTCAGTGAACATATAATCAGAAATTACCTTAATATATTACTGCTTAAAGCCAATCAAAAATATTCTAAAACTGTTTATAAAGCCGTAGATCTAAATCGTCAGCAAGAAATTTATGATGAATTTAGGTATTTGGTTCAACTCTATTTTCTCGAATTAAAATCTGTTCGAGAGTATGCTGAAAAGATACACGTTACACCGAAGCACCTATCTGAAACGGTAAAAAAGATTAGTGGTGAAAGTGCGCTGGAAATAATACATAAAACACAAATAAATTACGCAAAGGCTCTACTGTGTCAGACGCATAAAACAATCTCTGAGATAGCTTTTGAACTTAATTTTGAAAATCCAGAGTATTTTTCTGTTTTCTTTAAACGATTGAGTGGGAAGACACCTTCGGATTATCGTATTTCATAAGTAAAAACATTAGGGAGTGAAAAGCGAATGGTTTTGCGAATTTTGATTTGCAATATCCGTACTTTTCTAATCTTTCCCCGCATTTTTCTCATTATGTTTTTTTAGTTGATTTCTGATGTTTGCAATACATTAAAAATCTGAAATCAATGATTACAAAAGAATATCATAAAGCCAGTTCCAAAGAATGGATAGGTCTCGCCGTATTAGCTTTGCCCACGCTATTACTTGGACTGGATGTAACAGCTCTATATTTAGCCTTCCCAGCCTTAGCTACGGATCTTCAGCCGAATAGTACCGAAGCCCTATGGATCATGGATGCATATGGCATTTTTATTGCCGGCTTCCTGATTACTATGGGGACACTTGGAGATCGGATAGGAAGGAGAAAGCTATTGATGATAGGAGCTAGTGCTTTCGGTGTTGCATCCATAATGGCAGCCTATTCCAACAGTGCTGAAATATTAATTGTTGCACGTGCAATTTTGGGAATTGCAGGATCAGCCTTAATGCCCTCTACCTTGGCCCTAATCAGTAATATGTTCGTAGATCCTCGTCAAAGATCACTTGCAATAGGGATATGGGTTACTATGTTTGCGCTTGGCATGGCTGCTGGGCCGTTGGTTGGTGGCGTTCTCGTGGAATATTTCTGGTGGGGAGCTGCTTTTTTGATCGCCGTCCCAGTAGTAAGTATCATGTTGGTGCTTGCACCATTCTTCTTACCAGAATATCGAGAGCCGCAAAAGGGTCATTTTGATTTACATAGTGTTATACTTTCATTATTGGCCCTTCTGCCAGTAATTTATGGGATAAAACATGCTGCCAAGTATGGGTTTGACTTCATTTCGATCATATCAATAATAATAGGTGGGATATTTGGAGTCGTATTTGTAAATCGACAGCTTAAGCTAGATAGTCCACTCTTGGATATGAAACTTTTTACCAATAGAGCCTTTAGTGTTGCATTAAGTATTTTACTTATTGGTTTAGTGGGAGTGGGAGGAGTAATGTTGCTTGTAACTCAATATCTTCAAATGGTAGTAGGTTTATCCCCTCTCTCTGCGGGTATGTGGATGGGACCACCTGCTTTTATGATGTTCCTAGCAGCGATAGTGTCGCCTTTGATAGCCCGTTATGTACGACCTGGATTCGTTGTCGCGGGATCCCTAGTTCTATCTACCGTAGGCTATTTATTATTAACTCGCTTGGAAACCTCGTCTAGTATATCTTTGGTTGTTGTAGGTTTTTCGTTGATCTATTTAGGACTGGGAACGATTGCATCATTAGGCACGGATCTAGTGATTGGATCTGCGCCAATAGCTAAAGCAGGAGCTGCTTCAGCAATATCTGAGACGGCACAAGAACTAGGGCTTGCTGTGGGTGTTGTTGTTCTTGGAAGCTTAACAACAACCATTTATCGCAATCAAATTGATGAATACATACCTTCATACCTTTCTGATAACATTAAAATGTCGGTTCAGGACAATCTTTGGAGCGCAACTTCTGTAGCAGATAGCCTACCTCTGGGTTTATTCGAACAAGCAAAGGAAGCCTTTACATTCGGTTTAAACATGGCTAATTGGGTTGGAGCTATTGTAATATTTATTTTGGCCATGTTATCTGCTATTGCATTACGGCATATTGGAGCCGTAGGAAAACCCAATTGAAAGCAACAATTTTTGATGTTGATAGAAGGTTTAATAAATCATACCGAAGACCAACCCATAATCATTTCGATGGAAATTTATATTTGAGGTAATGTCTAAAGCTTCTTTTCCGGTAGCTACAGAATATTTGTCCCCACCTTTATATAAGATAGCCCACTACTATAATTATTCTTAACAAAAAATAACTTCATGACTTCAACTAATATGAAGAGAATAAACACAGTTGACCATACAAAACAAGGCGTGTTCTTGTTCAACTACTTCTATGCAGATGATTTGAAGCAAAATATAAAAATCTGGGAATATACTTCGGGGTGGTTTCAGCGAGAAACAGGCCTAAACAACTCAACACTTCTGCTACCAAAAAATCCTGAAGAGTCACAATTTAAAGTCATGAATTACTGCCGTTGGAATTGTCTTTTGGAAATCTTGCCTTCCCTGATTTTCAAAAGATACTTTAAGGAATATATACTTGAGAATTTCTATAAAAATAATGTAGGAACCATATCCATATTGTATAAACTCAAATTAGGTTATGGAATTCAATAATCTTCTGAGCGACTTAAAAGAAGAGTTGGAACTAATCAACCAGAAAAATAAAGGGATAATTAAATGTGCTAACTTATCCGTAATGGCTTGTGAAGAAACATTATTGAAAATGAACAAGATTCTCTCTGTTTACACCTTTAAATTTAAAACGGAGAATGATGAAATATACTTTTTTAAAAAGGTGAAAAATTATCCTCTCATGTGCTTAATTTATTTTTTGGAATTAAGGTCATTTGAATTGTTATTTCCCAAAATAGGAAAAGTAGAGCAAAAGAAATACATCAAGAAAAGAGTAAAAAAAATTAGTTCATTTTTTAAAAATAACATTCAGTTTCTTCATTATATAAGAGATGAAAGAACTGATATGGATAATATTTATTTTACGAGAGCATATAATCATTTGACTGTTATAAATGACCCTTCCTATTATCGGTCTCCTGAATTCAGTACATCTCATGACATTGTTTTAGGGAAACTCAATGCATACGACAAGCTTTTAACTTATTTGAAAGAACGATTAATAGCAATAGAAAACCCTAAAATGAATACAACATTGTCTGATAGTGCAGAGAGAAAGTTGCAATGGACAGGGTCCAAAGTTGCACTTACCGAACTCATTTATGCGCTCTATTTTTCAGGAACTGTAAATTATGGAAAAGCTAAAGTCAAGGATATTGCGCTAATCTTACAAAAAACATTCAACATCGAAATTGATGACATCTATAAAGTGTACTCGGAAATAAAACTCAGAAAAAAGAGTCGAATTAAATTCATGAATGAACTTTGCGACAAATTAATTTCAGGGATGGAGGACTCTGAAGAATATAAAAACACCTGACTACGTAACACTCAGGTAATCTATAAACAAAACACTCCCTCCCTTTCTAATCTTGCTATATTCAAAAATCATATGAGATTAACCTATAAACTATTTCAAAATTTATTAAAAAAATGTTTGTTAAATCTTACCTGACCTCTGGATAACTGGTGAAAAGAATCAAGTTATTCATCTCAATATTGTAAAACGAAAGTCAAATCAGAAGAGAGGCCATCAAATTAGGTGACAGTAAGGCGATGGTCTCTTTTATTTAAATCGTTTTTACAAATGGCAGCAACAATCATTACAACCGAAGACCTTCGGGAATTCAAAATGGAATTACTCGATGACATCAAGCAACTTCTTAACAACCAGTCCGGACATACTTTTAAAAAGTGGCTGAAATCCCCAGAGGTAAAAGAGCTCTTGGGAATCTCTTCCGGCACCTTACAGAATTTAAGAATCAATGGCACATTGCCCTATACCAAAGTGGGGGGTGTACTCTATTACGATTACGAGGAGATTATGACCGTGATGGAAAAGAACAAAATCCATAACAAATTCTGATATTCCTTTGGAGCAGATAAATTACATCAAGCACCTGAACGCCGTTTTCCTGCAATTCTCGAAAGACGGCCGTTTAAACCCCACGCACATCAGTCTGTACGTGGCCTTGTTCCAGTTGTGGAACAATTACCACTTTCCCGATAATTTCCATATCAACCGGGAAGAAGTGATGCAGTTTTCAAAAATCGGTTCAAAGACCACTTACCACCGTTGCATCAAAGAGCTACACTATTGGAAATACCTGTTATACGAGCCTTCTCACAATCCCTTTCACGGAAGCAAAATAAAGATGTTCAATTTTGGGACAAGTGATGGACAACCACTGTACCCAAGCCATACCAATATCGGGACAAGCAATGGACAAGCGGTGGTACCTATAAACAAACATATACAAACAGGAAAAAACAATACAAACGGGAATAAACTGGACCGGCCCAAAAATGAAAATGAGGTCATCGAATTTTTTCTAAAAGAAAATTGGCCGGAACTGGAGGCCAAAAAATTCTACAACCATTATAAGGGCATCGGCTGGAAAGTAGGTGGCAAAACAAAAATTATCGATTGGCAGGCCACCGCCCGTAACTGGATGCTAAAAGCCGACGAGCTCAAAACAGAAAAAACGGTGGTCTCGGTTAGCCAGAATACGGACAACCTAAAGACAAGTTCCAACAAAAATTATAGTGAGCCCCTATGAAGTTGGATAAACCACATATCATTATCGAGGGAAGCGTTCAATATATGCTGGGGACATTCAGGAACAATGAAATCATTTACGATTTTGATAAAATGCTGATTTATCTCAACGCCAAAGGAAAATTGCTCTTTGGCAAGAAATTCAGGATTTACGAGGAAGACCGAAACATACTCTTTAAGCTGTGCAATTATTACATCAAGGACGAAGCGAACTGTAAAAAACTCGGTATCGATATCCATAAAGGCATTTTGCTTTCCGGTCCCGTGGGTTGCGGCAAAACCAGTCTGATGAAACTGTTACGCCATATCGTACCCCACCGTAAACCTTATGAGGTCATCCCCACCCGGAACATTGCCTTTGCCTTTAACAATATCGGCTATAAAATTATTGAAGATTATGGTGATAAAAAATTCTACTGTTTTGACGACTTGGGAGTAGAACCTACTGGACGACATTTCGGGAAGGACTGCAATGTCTTGGGCGAAATATTGCTGTCCCGTTACGAACTGTTCCTGAACCATAACATCCAGACCCATGCTACTACCAACCTTAATGCCCAGGAACTGGAAGAAAGGTATGGGAATCGGGTACGCTCACGGATGCGGCAAATGTTCAACTTGATAAGTTTTGATACAAAGTCCAAAGACAAAAGGCGTTGAACATTCACGAGTACCTTTGAAAAACAATCAGGACGACACGAGCTAATTATCAAAAAGTGCTTTGTTAAGCCCTATAATTTCCTTGGCTACATTCAAAACCACATCTTTTTCCCTAATACCATTTTCGCCAATAGCACCAAAATCTTTTCCACCGTGTCCGGCATCAATTATCACTACTTTTTCCTGACCTAAAACAAAGCAGAATTGCAGTAGCAAAAGCACAAAACTGACGTTTTTGAGGCTTGAGCACTTCCAAAATTTTAGAGTTATCAACATAGGTTTTTCAAATTTTCATATAATTTGATGCCAATTCGCATCAAATAAAAATAAATCATTTCAAATAATATTTTATTCACAAATTATTGATTATCAGTTATTTGAAATGCAATATACAGTATTTTTCAAATATCAAAATTGATGTAAAATCTAACTCACTTTGATTATGAAAAAAACACTTTATGTAACCATCCTATCACTATTTATTTCAAGTTCAACTTTTGCCCAAATCGGTGGTATCGAAGATTCCGTAAACGATGTTTCCGATACCATTCGGGCCATTTTCCCGATTATCCTCGGGGTCATCTTCCTCATCGGGTTCCTGTTCAATGCAGGGCATTTCTTTGGTGAAAATGCCGATTTGAAAAAAGGTATTACACGGGTACTGGTCTTTGTACTGATTGCCGGAGCCGTAGTCGGCATCTTTACTTATCTCATAGGCATCGTAGTATAGTATGAAGCGGTTCGAGGTCTATAAAAACATTCGTAAGCAGGCAGTGATTATGGGGTTGCCCATATCCCTGTTCGCCTTGATGATGACATCCGTTATCGGTTCCTTATTGTTCATCATCTTTTCGTTCAGCTTTGCGATCATTGTTTCCGTGTTCCTATGGAACGGGACATTATATGCTGTGCTGACCCACCTTACCAGAAACCCTGCTTTGATGCACATCAAAAGGGTATTCCCACAAACCATCAGCAACAAGAAGCAAACCAACCTGTACTATGAAAAAGATTAACCTATCGGCATACCATCCCATTTTGGACATACAGGGCCATATCATCTTTGCCAACAACGGCAATGTGGTTTTGGGCTACCAAGTCCACAACCCTGAAATCTACTCCCTTTCGGAAAGGGACTTCGAGGACATGCACGGTTCATGGTTTCAGGCGTTCAAATCATTGCCCGTGTCCACGGTCATCCACAAACAGGACATCTACCGGAAAAGCCATTATACGGCGAACAAGTTGCCCAATGATACCTTCCTTCAAAAGGCGACTCACGATTATTTTAAGGGACGTGGTTATCTGCAACATCATTGCTACCTGTTCTTTGTCCTTCCGTATAACAAGGCACTAAACGCTGCCAAGTTTACCAACCCGTTCCGCAAGGTCGAAAAGGGCATCCATAAACAGATGGACCATACTGTGCAGGAATTTATCGCATCGGTAAGCGATGCCGTTTCCTTTGTCAACAATAGCCGAAGGGTGTCCCTTACACCATTAAAGGAAAAAGAAATCCTCGAACTGACCAATACCTATTTTAACGGGTTCAACGAGGGCTTCAATACCGATATCCAACTCAAGAAGTCGAATATTGAAATCGGTGAAAACCATTTTGATGTATTGGCCATCAATAGTGAACTATGTTTTGGCGATGTGGTTCAGAGCAGCAAGACCAACGATAAGTTCACTTCGGACGATTTTACATTCCATCAGGGATTTATCGATGGATTGGGGCTGGACCTCAATGAAAACCATATCATCAACCAAATTATCTATCTGGACGACAAACACAAATGGCGAAAACTGCTTGACAAAAAAATCGAGGAACTGAAGAAGAGTTCCAATTTCGGCACACAGAACAAAGTCATCTTAAAAAAGATTGAAGACATTGTTGCCAAGATTAATCAGGACGATTCGTCCCGGATTATTCGAGGACACCTAAATATCGTTTTCTGGGCTCGGGAAGCCCGAGAAATGGAAAACATTGCATCCAAGATTAAGACAGAATTTAAGGAACTGGACATCGTGCCGTATTATCCAAAAGGTGAGGAACGCAAAAACTATTTTTTGAACTCCTATTGCTGTTTTGCTTCCAACTTTTCCAACGAGGATTTATATGTGACAGACCTAAAGCACGTCCTTTGCCTGTACATCAATAATACCAACTATCAGTCGGATGCCACGGGGGTCATCTTTAACGACAGACAATATAATATACCCGTACTAAAGGATGTATGGGACGAAAAAAAGAAACGTATCAAGGCCCGGAACTTTGCCATTTTTGCCCCAACTGGCGAGGGCAAATCCTTTTTGGCGAACAACATCTTACGTCAATATTTCGAGCAAAATGTGAGACTGGTCATTATAGATTTAGGTGGCTCTTATTCAAAATTTGCCAAGCTCTACCCAGATGACCATATCATCCTTCGTTATGAGCAGGGAAAAAACTTGGGCATCAATCCATTTTACATATCCGATGTTAATGACTTGACACCCGAACGATTAGAGGATTTAGCCATTTTCATTTTGGAACTGTTGGCCTCCGGGAAGGCAACGACCAAAGCCGAGGAAGTTGCCGTTAAAAAAGTATTACGGTACTATTATCTACAAAATAGGAATAGCACCCATTCCCTTGAAAACCTATACCGATTCGTCGATACGAAGAAGGACAGCCTTTTGGAAGCCCTGCACATCCAAGAACAGCATTTCAATATCTATGATTTTCTGCACATCCTTTCGGAATATGTCGATGACGGGCTGTACAGTTTCCTGTTTAACGTCAGTGAGGACCAGACCTATAAAATCGAGGATAAACGCTTGATTGTGTTTGAACTGGACGAAGTGAAGGACAATAAGGAAATCCTTTCGGTAATGTTGAAGCTCATCAAGTCGGCCATCCAAAGAACGATATGGAGGAACAAGGCCGAAAAAGGAATCATTCTCTTCGATGAGTTTGCCAAACAACTGAAGTTCGGCAACGTATTGGAAAGCGTAGAATTCTACTATCAGGCCATCCGTAAACAGAACGGTGCCATTGGTATCATTCTCCAGTCGATTAACCAATTGCCCAACAATTCCACATCGGCAAGCATCCTTGAAAATACCCAGGTCATTTACAGCCTTCGCAATGAAAAAGGTTATGCCGAATTAAAGAACAGGTTGAACCTGTCCAGTCACGACCTGAACCAGTTAAAATCCATTCGGAACAACCTGACCGGGGACAGAAAGTACACCGAAATGTTCATCAAAATTGGCAAGGAAAGCAACATTTTCCGATTGGAAGTACCAACGGAGGTCTTTGCCGCCTACCTCACCGATGGACAGGAAAACGAGGCGATAATGGCTATCTATTACGAAACAAACGATATGGAAACGGCCATTGGCCGCTTCTTAAAAGGATCACAATAAGAATCACTTTAAAACACAAACAAATGAAGAACAAAATCAAAAAAACAATCCTATCCGTAACGTTGCTCATACTTGTGAGTGCCACTGGCACCCGTGCCACGGCCCAGGGGATGCCCGTGTATGACAACACCAACTTCATTTCCTTTATGAAGTCGTTGGTCGAATCCGCAAAGCAGACAAGCAACTTGATGCAGACCGTCAAGTTCCTCAAACAGCAAAAAGAGAACATCGATAAGGTCAACAATGTCATCAAACAGTTAAAGGCGGTCAAGGAACTTGCCGAGAACAACCAACGCCTGTACCAAGTGGTGCAGGGCGATTTAAGGGACATATTGAATTCCCCGTTCATCAAGCCCGAAGAAGTCACCCGTATATCGGATTCCTTTGATGCCATTTTGGAAAATTCCATAGCGGCTATGGAATACATCGACCAAATCCTGTCCAGTGACAGTATGAAAATGACGGATGCCGAACGTGCAGCGGTTCTGAAGGAAAAGGAACTGGAATCCAAGGAAATGGTAGCGGAAATCGAGGCGAAGACCAGACGTTATCGAGAGATTATCGCCTTTCGGGAAATGCAGCATAAAATCAATAACCGCGAAACCAATTATTGATGTCGGGTATTTTTTTGGGCATAGGACTGGAATACGTGGACACTATTTTTCAAACCATAAAAAATAGTGACTTCTCGCAATATACCATTGGGGGTATGAAGGCCCTTGCGGTACTGTTCTTTTTGTTCAATATCCTGAAAAAATACAACGAAGGCGTAGCGAACAACGAGGGCTATACCTGGGGATTGACCCCTACGGAACTGGCCAAGAACTTTGCAGTGGTCATATTGGTCATTTTCTCCACACAGGTATTGGGCCTTTTCGATGCCATTTTGGTGGCCATCGAGACCCAATACCGGGACACGGCTCCGGCACTCCTCCCGTTGCAGATGCAGGATATTGACATCGAACAGGATGTGGGTGCCTTGGAAGCCGCCAAAAAAGCAATGGCCATACTCTACGAGGCTCTGGTCACCCCTTTGTACGGGTTGAAGATGCTAGCCTTTATCATCGGGGTTTTTCTGTGGTTGTTGGATTTGTTCATCTATCCCTTGTTCTTGGCGGAACGGTTCTTCCTTTTGGGCATCATGCAGGCGTTTTTCCCGTTGGTCATTAGTTTGGCAGTGTTTGAAAAGTTTAGGTCGCTGGCGTACAATTTCTTTAAGCTCTATGCCGGGGTCTATATGTTGGTGCCGGCCTTTTTCTTGGTGAATGTATTCGTAAACAACCTCTACACCGAAATCAATACCAACTTTTGGAGTAACCTGTTCGGGACTGATTGGGGGAATAGCTTTTTTGCCCCGTTGCTGCAATTGGGTTCCATCGGTTTTATCGTATTCCTGAAGTTCAAACTTTACCGTAGGGCCATCTCCTTCACTTTTAAACTTTTCAGTGCCTAAGACATTAGGTTATTAATCATCCATATTTAAAATGAAAACACCTTATAAAAATATATACGACATCCTAAGGCTGAACCGCTTTATTGTTTTGACTGTAGTTATAGGGGCCGTACTGACCTGCATCGTTTCCGTACTGATGGTCATCAAACTGCACAAAGAAACCGTGGGCAGCGCCTTTGTGGTCAATTCGGATGGCAGTGTGATTCCCCTCAAACTGGTATCGCAACGGGAAAATCTAAACGTGGAGGCATTGGCGCATTTGGAGCTGTTCCATACCTATTTCTACAATATCGATGCGAGCAATTATGAAAGGAACCTGGAAAAGGCATTGTGGTTGGGGAACAGTTCGGTAGATGCTCTGTACCGTCAGAAAAAAGCCGATGGGGTCTATAACCGTTTGTTACAGTATTCATTGGTGCAAAAAGTGTTGAGTATCGAATCCAAAGTGGATATCCAAAACGAGCCTTACAGGTTTGAGACCAGGACCACATTTGAAATCAATCGGGGTTCCATAACCGATACCTACGAGCTTATCACAACGGGCAACCTTATCAAGGTGGACAGGAACTTTCCGAACAATACCCACGGATTGCTGATTACCGACTTTTTTGAAAAAAAATTGAAAAAAATAAAAACAGATGAAAGTAGAAAAGAATAAACTCATCTTTTCCATTGTATTGGTATGTATCCTACTTTTTATAGGAAGCTATGCCATGCTGGTATTGGGAGAGGATGAAGGACCAACACTTGAGAACAACCAGGTTCTAGTGCCAGAACTGGAGGACGACCAAAAACAGTACGATTCCAAATTGGATGCACTGAACGACTTAAAGGAAGTCAGGCAGACCAACGCCCCGAGCATCTACGATGAACGCCTGTTGGACTCCACGGGCGTATATGACCCGGATTTATTGGATAAAAAGAAAATGCGGCTGGTGGATAGTATCTACCAACAGGGGCAGATTAAATATTCGGAACAATCCTATGAAAACCTCAATCCGAGGTACAGGCCTTCAAAACCCACCATTGTGAAGGAAAGGGACACGATGGATGTCATTGACGGACAGGAAACCGAGGTCGTAGTCAAGGAACGTGCTTTGGAACACCAGCTCTTTTTTGCTTCCCATCCCATTGAGAATGACGATTTGAACGCAAAAAATACGGACACATTCATATACGTCCATGTCGATGGAACTCAGACCGTCAAGAACAATTACCGCCTACAGATGAGGCTTCTAAAGGATGCAGTGATTTATGGACAGCATTATCCAAGGAACACGCCCATTTATGGATTTGTCAGCTTTAAGCCCAATAGGGCAATCATCGATATTGAAAACATCAATCATCAACCCGTAAAATTAAAGGCTCATGACTATCAGGACGGTAGTGAGGGAATTTACGTGGAGAATAGCTTTAGGGCAGAAGTTACCAATGAAATCGTTGGCGATATGGTGGACGATATCAACATTGCCGGAGTACCACAGGTCAGCGGATTCAAGAAGATTTTCCAACGAAACCACCGCAATGTCAAGGTTACCATAACCGATAATTACAAACTCATTTTAAAAATATCCAAGACCAAATTTCAAGGAAAACCCATGATGGGCAATTAAAACCTATTACGATGAAAACATTTTTTACATTACTGCTATTGACTTTTACAATAGCGATACAAGCACAGAAACCACTCGACACCATTTATGCCAATGACCAAAAGAACGTTGCTTTGTTCTTTCCTAATCCTATTCGACAAGGTATTACAGGAGCTTCCCATTTTGTGTTCACCTACAACCGTGAGAAGGAACAGTATTTTGGGCTATTACAGGCCAAACCAGGAACCGAAAGCAATCTTTTGGCCGTTACCAGTGATGGCAAGGTGTATTCCTATATCTTGAAATATTCCGATAAACTTCCTAAACTGAACTACTTTATTGATGAAAATGAAAGCATCGGCGATGAAAGTCCCACAATGGAAATACCCAAAACTAAAAACACCATTTCCAAAAAGGATAGAACTGGCTATTTTCAAAGAGCAAGCGAATATTTGCTCAGATCCGGTTCTGAAACCATTGCAGTAAAGCGCAAAAAAGGAATATGGTTACGGTTGCAGAAAATGGCCTATGATGATTCCGAAGTGTACTTGGTCATAGAGGTCAAAAACAGGTCGGGAATCGATTTCGAAATCGACTATCTCAATGTGTACAGGACCAATGGAGACAACAAACGGAAAGCCTCTTACCAACGGTTGCAACAAGAGATTCTTTACAAATATAAAATGCCATATTCCATTATCAATGGGCAATCACAACGGTTTGTATTTGTGTTTCCAAAGTTTGTCCTAGGCGATAACGAAAAGTTGATGCTGGAACTGAAGGAACGGAACGGGAGCAGAAAAGTGGTATTGGAGACAACTCTTTAACAAAATTACTGTACTATATAAACCTAAAAACCAAGCTTTATCGGCTTGGTTTTTTATCATTGGTTTTAAACCCAATTCGTTCCCTATTCTGTTGGTCAATCTGTACTTTATCTTTTTGCAATAGGTAGTTCAACGCTTGGTGGATGTCCTTGAATTTAACGTTCATTTCTTTTTCAAGTTTGGCTATTTGTTCCTTTAAATCCCCATAGTCCGCAAGATGCTTTCTATACATTACAAAAGCCCTAACAATGGAAATGTTTACCTGTATGGCCTTTTTACTCTTCAGTACACTGGAGAGCATGGCAACCCCTTGTTCAGAAAATGCAAAGGGAGCATATCGTAATCCCATTTTGTTAGATTCATTGGACATCACAAATTGTGACCTCCAATTCTCCAACTCCTCTTTGGTCAGTTCAAACATAAAATCATCGGGGAAACGGTCAATGTTCCGTCTCACAGCCTGTTTCAGCACCCTTGTTTCAACTCCATAAAGTTCGGCAAGGTCAAAATCCAACATGACTTTATACCCTCTAATCGTAAAGATTTTTTCTTTTATTATTGATAGTTCCATTTTATAGTTTTTGGTTATTAAAGTGCCTATCACATATTGTGATAAGCTTTTTTACTATTATTCTTTTGTTCAGAAAATTGCACCCTTAATTTTTGCATATCGTCGCTTACTTTACGTTCAATGACCTTGGCATAAATCTGGGTAGTCGAAATTTTCGAGTGGCCCAACAGCTTCGATACCGTTTCAATGGGTATGCCATTGCTCAATGTAACGGTAGTGGCAAATGTGTGTCTGGCAATATGGAAAGTCAGGTTTTTTTTGATACCGCAGACATCGGCAATCTCTTTCAAATAAGAGTTCAGCTTTTGGTTGGATATTTTGGGAAAAAGCCTGCCTTGGGCTACGGCCTTGTGATTGTTCCTGTATTTTTCGATAATGGCCAACGCTTTTGGAAGCAATGGTATACGGATGGGTTTGGTTGTTTTTTCACGTCTGTAATGAATCCATAATTCTCCATCAATGCCTATACAGATGTTATCTTCTGTCAAATGGATGACATCGATATAGCTCAAACTCGTATAACAGCTGAAAACGAACAAATCCCTTACCATTTGCAACCTTTCAATGGTGAGTTCCTTATTTTCGATTTCCTGGAGTTCGTCCAGGCTCAAAAAACCACGCTCCTTTTTTATGAACTTGGATTTAAAGTTGATAAATGGGTCACGCGTTCTATCCATCCTAGTTTTTGCGACAGGTGCACCAGCTTTCTGAACCGCTCGATATGCTTCATTACGGTATTGTTGCCCATCGGTTTCTGGTGGTCCTCCGGAACGTAGCTCCGCAGATACTTTTCGAACTTTATTATAAAATCATAATCTAGTTCTTGTAAATACTTATCGGTAGTCTTATATGCTTTTTTTAGGAACTTGAAAATATAGCGTTGGGTAGTGAAATAGTTTTTTTGGGTGCCCCATTTCAGCTTGCCTTCCATATCTTCATTATGGTAATTGATGATGTCCATAATAGAGCGGCTATCGTCGTCCTCACCAAAATACCTTGCTTTTACGGCTTGTGCGGTAATTAGTTTGCGTTTCGTCTTTAATTCCCGGTAGCATTCAAAAAGAAAGGTGTAGGTTTCGTCCAGATAGCTGTTGAGTATTCTGGATTTTTGGTTGTTTCCCTTTGCCCTGTTTCTGTGGATGTCCCAATCGGAGACCAGGGTTTTTCGTTTTAGGCTAATGGTCGCCCGCTTTCCATTTACGGTAATTCTGGCATAGAGGGAAGCTTTCTTGTCTTTTGCCCTTGCGAAGTCTGCCCAGAACAAAATACTGAAGGTGGTCGATGTTTTCATTTGTTTCGTCTTTTAGTTAACAACAGGTGTTGTCAGACGAAAGCCAAATCACTTATAAAGATACATTTATTTGCCGAACCAAAAAGGCTGCTTTAACAATTAGGTCAACACAAGTGTTAAAACGGTTTTGTTATCCGATTTGTTGACTTTTGTTGACGCATTAAATCGAATCATTTGATTTCCCTAAAAACCAAAAAACCTGATAATCATACGATTAACAGGTTTTTAGTAACAATTGATAAGTTAAAAAGTCGGGGTGGCAGGATTCGAACCTGCGACCTCCTGCTCCCAAAGCAGGCGCGATAACCGGGCTACGCTACACCCCGATCTATTAAAATAGAAAAGCGGAGAGACTGGGACTCGAACCCAGGCAGCACTTACGCGCTGACAGATTAGCAATCTGCTCCGTTACCACTCCGGCACCTCTCCTATTATGTTCTATGAACGTGCACTCTGAAAATGCGGATGCAAATGTACCTTTTCAGATGTAAGATCGCAACTATTTTTTCACTTTTTTAATGGAACTTTTGTAATGCACCTGCTATTCAGGATATTCCACGCGCAAATGATAAATATTTGTAAGCTTTTGCTTGAGTACTTTCTTCACCATTTCAATCTCTTTTAACGTAATATTCGCGTTCAAGTATTGATTGGCCTGCATTTGACCTTTCACGATTTTCTCCACAAACTCATCAATGATAGTAAATGTAGGATTCTTCAAACTTTTTGATGCTGCCTCAACGGCATCGGACATCATTAATATTGCTGTTTCCTTCGAAAAAGGTATGGGACCCGGATACTCAAAATCACTCCTATCTACATCCTGTTCCAACTCTTGCTGTTTTTTGTAGAAATAGTAGACCAATGTTGTTCCATGGTGGGTTCTGATAAAATCTATCACTCTGTCGGGAAGCTTATTTTTTCTGGCAATCTCTATTCCATTGATCACGTGGTCAATAATGATTTTGGCACTTTCCTTTGGAGGAAGGTCATCATGTGGATTAACATTGGTGATTTGATTCTCCGTAAAGTAAGTAGGTCGTTCCATTTTACCAATATCATGATAAAGCGCACCTACCCTTACCAGCATGGCATTTGCCCCAATTTCGTTGGCAGCTGCCTCCGCTAGGTTGGCAACTTGCAAGGAATGATGAAAGGTTCCGGGTGCCTTGTCCGAAAGTTCTTTGAGCAATTTGGAGTTGGTGTCGGAAAGTTCCAACAAGGACACATCGGATACAAGTCCAAAAATTTTTTCGAACATGTATATCAATGGTTGTGCAAAAAGCGTCAGCAACCCATTTAGAACAAACACACCGAATAATATCCATTCAATGTTGTCCATATTACCTTCATGTATCGCATGGAAAGCGAAATAGCCAACAATATATATCAACGTTATCTGACCTACCGAGATAAACAGGTTCGCCCTCTTATAAAGCTCAGAGGCCGTTAATATGGTAACTATACCCGTAATTATCTGCAAAAAGATATACTCAAAACTATTGGGTACTATAAAACCAAGGATAAGTACTGTTAATACGTGTACAAAAAGTCCCAATCTAGCATCAAAAAAGTTTTTTAAGATCAATGGTAGAATGCACAACGGAACCATATAAATAAAATCCTCATAATGCTTTACCATCAAGGTTGTGGCGACAACCATCAACAAGATGTTGAAGAAAATGAATGTTACCTTGTTATTGTTCTGAAAGATCTCGTTCCTGTATCGCTTCAAAAACAAAAACAACATAATGAGCACCAAAGCCACCAAAATGGTATACCCCAATAAAATGAAATAGTAATTGCTGCCCATCCACAGATCGGATTCATATTCATCCTTAAGGGAGTTAAGGATTTTAAAGTCATCATTCTCTACAATCTCACCTTTGGAAATAATCAATTGACCCTGATCAACCTCTCCCCGTGTGTAGGATATTTTAGAAAGTTCTTCATTTAAGGCACTTTCCGTAAGCGTGTCATCGTAAAAAAGATTGGCCTTGAGACTACTTTTTAGTAAAGACTGTACACGTTCTGCCCCGTCTATCCCCACATCCGAAAAAAGCTCGGTTACCTTCTTTTTGGCCTGTTCAAGGCTCAAGTAATCACTTGGAGAAATGGGCTGTGCTTCATTACTCTTGACCACAACCGTGGATTTTGATTGCGGCAGGTTTTGAAAAATTCCACGGAGGTACACTTCATCAATAACTTCTTCAGAAGCGTTCCTCAAGGATTGTCTTTCCGAAGAGGTGTAGTTTCCCGATTGAAGAAGTGCATTTAATCCTTCCCGTACTTCTTGCTTTACATCAGAAATCAAGGACGCATTGTAGGTATAATAATCTGTTTTGTTGGCTCTAATGGAAGACTGCTCCTCCTGTATTTCCTTTTGGGTCTTTTGTATGGAAAAATCTATTGGGGCATAGAGGTTTTCATATTGCCAAGGTTTCCCTTTTTGAAACTCATACTTAAACTTGCCTCCTTTTGGAAAGAAAAAAACAATGAGTGCTACCGATACTACATAAAGGAAATACTTGTAGACCAGTGACTGGTGTTTATATACATTATCCAAAGTTTTTCCCATTCCATAAAACTGTTAGCTTCAAAAATAGAAAATTAATGTATAAGAACATTTTTTTGTAATGCTTACATGCCTATTGTACAGATCTAGACTAGGGTTGGTTCCATGAGTTCTCTGAAAGTTTTTGTTTTTCTACCCAATAACCGCTCCAAGTCACCTGATTGATGTTCGAATTCACCTCCTTCGATAGCTAATACCCAACCTTTTATAAATTCGGCCACGTGACGGGCAACGCTTTTGGCAACCATCCCATCAATATATTTCTGGGCAGAAATAGTGGTAAAGGGAACTTGTTGTCCATTGATTTCCGATAGGATTTTTGCTATGCCGGAAAACGAAATGGCATGAAATCACCTAATGAATAGGTTTTATTTTCATGTCTAGGTGTCGAAAGTATTTCGGCGTGGGCTTCTGTCAATTCATCCCTTGTCGCTGGTACCATATTTCCACTGTTTGCCGGAAGGTTTATTCCAGTTTCAAAAGGATTGGGACCATAGTAAAACGATAAAAGGTCAGCAAAAGGCTGATGGTACAAGATAGTATAATCGAGCCCTGAGGATTTGAGCACTTGTTCCGTAAAAAGGTCGGATTCCGTGACTTCGGGCATAATCCGTCCCGAATCTTTTTTGTTTTCACTTTTTACAGATAATATACCAAAACCGTTGCGAGGGTTTGTTCCCCGAATTCCTTATGGGTTCCCTGATTTCCTTGGCCTCTACCAGGCCATAATTGCCAAAATCCAATCGAATTGATTCTGAATCATAAAAAAATAGGGTAACACCATAATCCTTTTTTAATGTGTCTTTGCCTATTTCTACCCCTTCACCATATCTAAAATCCTTTTTCGAGATGGATACAAAAACCATATAGCCCCCAGGCCTCAGTTGTTTATAGCAATCCTTTATCAACTTGGTTCGTTCTTTGGGGTTCAATAAATGGATCAAAGAATAGCTGAATATTCCATCATACACTTCTTGATCAAACGGCATTGAACTGGTAGGTCCATGATGGATTTTTATATGTTCTCCCAAATGCTCGTTTGCCATTGCAATTGCTGTTTCGGAAATCTCAATTCCAATTACCTCGAATCCATTGTCAATAAAAACCTTGGCATTTCTTCCGTAACCAAACCCCGGTACCAAGATTTTATTCAAACCATTTTTCTTAAATAATTCCAACGTTTCAATAGCTGAATCCGCAGGTTTCCACCCCCACATTTCTTGCTTGTCCCGAAAGCTTGATTCCCAAAATTCTGTCATAGTTACCCTTAGATTATTTGCAAATTTTGTCTTCCAAAACTTCACATTTAAAACCTGATTCCTTTACGATTGCTATAATTTTATCGGAATTGACTACATCTTCCATTCTTAAAATTGTATGTCCACAAGGAAATGCTACCTCTGTCTCATTAAAGTCAAAGTTGACTTTTAAATCAGTATTTTCTAATAGGATTCTACTTGAAACCCTATCTGCCTGAGTTTTGTTTGGAATATCAGTTATAAATACCTCGATCATTGGGTCATTGGATTAAAATTGTTCACTTGTTAGCTCCCTATTCACTACTACTCCAGTTACATTACCACTATAAACGGCATTGGCTACAGAACGCATCATATTTGTATTGTCACCACAGGCATAGATACCTGGTATGGTCGTTTTTTGGAAATCATCAACTTTTATATAGCCTTGTTCGGTAAGTTCACAACCAAGGGAAACCGGCATATCTGAATGTTGTTTAAAAGGAACTGCAGCATATGCAGCATCAAAAGATATTTTAGTGGTGTCGTCAAAAACTATATTTCGTAGGTGTCCATTTTTGTGTTCAAATTCGGAAATTTTCGTTTCTATGATTTTTATACCGTGCGTGTTTAGTTTATCAAGTTGTTCTGAATTAAAGTCAGCCCCTTCCGTGGTCAAAATCGTAATGTTGTCTGTTAGATTTTTGACCAATGAAGCAAGGTGGAATGCTTTTGCCCCGTTTGCAATAATGGCCGTGTTTTGGTTGCGGTATTCATAACCATGGCAATAAGGGCAATGGATAATAGAAATACCCCAACATGCTGCAAATCCTGGTATGTCCGGTATCATGTCTTTTATCCCTGTTGCAAAAATCAATTTTTTGGCATTGAATTTATCTCCTGCGTTTGTTGTGATTTCAAAGCCATTTTCACTTTTCCTCCCACTACTGGCAATCCCATTATAAAATTTAACTGTACCATATTTTTCAACTTGATGCTTGGCAAGCATTGAAATCTCTTTTGGTGTTTTTCCGTCCTGTGTTAAAAAGTTGTGTGAATGTGGTGTGCGTTCATTGCAAGGCATACCGCTATCAATTAGTAGAACATGGCGCAAGGAACGTCCCAAAGCCATTGCAGCTGAAAGACCTGCATAGCTCCCACCAACTATAATTGTATCAAAATTGTTCGTATCCTTCATCTTAATTTTATTTAGTGAGCCTAATGGATTTACCTTCCATTCATTAAATATTATTGCAACACAGTCGCAATATTAATTTTTCAAATGTAGTATTGTTTTTGTAATATTGCAACATAGTCGCAATAAAAATATGAAGCGTAGAAATACACACTCAACAGCGGAGATTTTTGAAGTTCTCAAATCGTCGGGAAATGCACTAAGCCACGATATGATACAGGAAAGTATTGGTTCCGATATAGACAGGGCCACCATTTACAGAGTACTAAATAGGTTCTGTGAGGATGGAAAAGTGCACAAGATCATTGGGGATGATGGAAAACAATATTTTGCAATTTGCCACAATTGTGGAGAGAAAAAGAAAGTACACTCCCATAATCATATTCACTTCAGATGTTTGCAATGCGGTAAGGTCGAGTGTTTGGAAAGGGATTTGGCCGTCCCGCTACCTGAAGGCTATGTTGCCAAAGTTCATAATCTTGTGATTTCCGGTTTTTGTAACAACTGTTCTTAAGAGCACCTTCCTTTTTAGTATGGCATTCTGCTATTCTTCCCTGCATTAATCTCTTAGAACCTAGTAAATGGCGTTTAAATTACCGAAAGATGTTTTCAGTAGTGGGATACATCAAACTATTAATAAATTTAATAAAATGTCACATATTTGAGACATATTTCATAAATTTGGGTCATGATAAACACTCGAACTAAAATTATAGCTGCCGCAGTGAAGTGTTTTAGGAACAACCCGTCGGATACTTTGGAAAAGGTTGCTGAAGAAGCTGGGGTTTCCCGTAGAACACTGCATCGCTATTTTGAAAATCGTGAGGATTTGATCGAATCCTGCAAAAACGAGATGTTGGTCAGTTGTAACAAGGCTATGACATTGGCCTATGAAAGTGATTCTGACCCGATTAAAAAAATAAGGAACATGCTTTTTGCGGCTATTGAGCAAGGGGCCAGTTATGCATTTGTTAAAAGAATATACGAACGCAGTAACTTCTCCGATTTGGAAAGAAAAAAGGAATTTGAATCCGATGATGTCAAATCAAATTGGTTGAACCTTATCAAAGAACTTCAAAAGGCTGAACGCATCAACACGGAACTGACCATCCCTTGGATTTTTAATTTGTTCGGCTCCATCATTGAGACTGCAATCTATGCCGTCGAATCCGGGGATGTCGCCAAGAACGATAGTAGGAATTTTGCTTGGACCTCCTTTAAGGGAGCCATCGGATTAAAGGAATAGAACCATATCAATATGAATCCATACACAACAGAGAGTCTTATAAAACAACTGTCAGGTTTTTCCAGTCACTTGCAAAAAGTCAATGGCATACACATCCACTATGTTATGGGAGGAAGCGGAGAACCCTTACTACTCTTACCAGGTTGGCCCCAGATCTGGTGGTCATACCATAAAATAATGCCTTTATTGGCCGAAAAGTATACTGTAATTGCGGTCGACCTGCGTGGGATGGGCGATAGTGACAAACCTGAGGGAGGATATTCCAAGAAGAACATGGCCGATGATATCGTGGAATTAGTAGCTGCTTTAGGATATGATAGGGTGCATATGGCAGGACATGACATTGGAGCCAATGTGGCCTATTCGTTTGCCGTCAATCATCCGGAAAACATTGATAAACTGATTCTTCTGGATACACCTCCCCCTGATGAAAATATGTATCGGCTTCCCATGTTGCCCGTTGGTACTCCCGTGTACCCTTGGTGGGTGGCTTTTAATCAGTTGAATGACCTCCCTGCTCAGCTACTGGAAGGACGTTTTGGGTTGTTGTTAGACCATCTGTTTGATAAGTTACTCATAAATAAAAAGGGCATCAGTGATTTTGACCGCTCCGTCTATCTTCAACACTATAACCATAATGAAAATATAAGAGCGGCCAATGCCTGGTACCAAACCTTTGGTCAAGATATTGCGGAACAGAAGACTTCTCCTAAAATTAAAAATTCAACAATGGGAATTGTATCATCCGCTAATTATGACATTCTGGATAATTTTCTGTCCAATAATGCTCATGAACATGAAATAATGGAGATTAAGGATTGCGGTCATTTTCTTCAAGAGGAGAGCCCCGAACAAATTGCAAGGGCAATCTCGGATTTCTTGAATTAGACTTACATAATCAATACTATGATGACTGAAGCAAATAAAATAATTCTACAGAAAGCAAATGAAGCTGTTTCCAAAGGGGATTATGAAGAATTTCTTCAATACTGCACCGATGATACCAAATGGATATTTGTAGGTGACCAGATGCTAAATGGAAAGGAAGCGGTCCGAAAATGGATGTTTAATGAATATATAGAACCTCCACAAAATGATGTTGAAAATTTGATTGCCGAGAACGATTATCTTACGGCAATCGGTAAAATTGCTGTGATGACCGAAAACGGAGATAGAACTATATTCTCTTATTGTGATGTATGGCGGTTTCGTGATGGAAAAATGGCCGAACTAAAAGCTTTTGTAATCGAGTACGAGAAATTGAACTTATAAAGAGGATAATGAAAGAGGAGTAAATTAACAGTACTTGCTACAAGTACAAATTGACCAATTTTACACTATGCCTTCACATACTTCAGAATCTCGACGTTAACCCCAATCCATATTCCCTTCCATTGTAAAAGGGTATCACTATTCCTGATGTTTTTTCCTTGTCCTTGAAAATTGTTTTCTTGATCATTGGATGAAACCAATACGCAATTTTGGTACTTAAAATTCCGATTCCCGTACCTGTGGCAATATCGGTCAACCAATGCTTTTCGTTGTGCAATCTGAACAAACCTGTGCCCAAAGCAACCACATAGCCGGCAACTCCGTACTAAACCGATATGTCCTTATATTCTTGATACAAAAATTCGGCACCCATAAAAGCCGTAGCGGTATGCCCTGAGGGAAAGGAGATAGAGGAGGAGCCATCCGTTCTAGTGACCTTTGTGGTTTTTTTAGGATGTTTACAGATCCTCCCATAAGGAGATATGCTGTTCCCAAAACAATGGTACTATCCTTAATAATATGTTTTCCTTGTATGCCCATAACATTTAAGGCATATACAGATACAAACGGACTATAATGGGAGAAATCGTCTATATTAAATTTCTTATCATCATGCTCCCTAAATTCATTTTTTGTTCTGTAATCAATATCCTTTAAAGTAAGGCTCTCTTGTCCAATAACTCCATATCCGATTAAAACAGATGGGATGATGAGCGATTTGTAATTGAATGCATTGGAGGTATTGTTTTTTGTTGAATCAATGGAAGCGTTTTGTCCGAGGGGTTTATCTCTCTTTCGTATAGCATTTCGAACTCGTTTGTAAGTACCCAACTCACGCAGTTTTTCAAACTGCCAATGTAAATTGAAGACAAGAGTGGGAAATGGTGCCTGCCTTGCCATTCGGGAACTTTTTGGGTGCATTCCCAATATATCAAATGCCTTCTCGGCCAAACTAAAATTAAATTCATTCTTCTTAAATTATAGGATTTATATTGTTTCCATAAAAGGAGTCTGCTGTACTATGATAATTGATATGGGTAAATTAACTCTGTTGTAGGCACCAATGTACAGTGTGCTATGGATGGATATTGAAATTATAAGAACAAAAAATAGTCCATATTCCTTTATCATTCTTGGATTTGTACTTACAATTAAAATGAATAATAGATGATTCCAAAGGAAAAAATACAAGTTGATTAACCGGATAATCAACATACAATGATAAAACAGCCCATTTCATTTAAACAACGGTTCGGTAAATGGGAGGGGTCTACACAGCATAAAGGGTTAAACCAGCCATTAGAATTGGCTTTTTTGTCATATTTCACAAATTGAACCACAGGAGGTAGGGTCAAGTAAAGGTCGCTACGGCAGAATTGATATCGAAGGTCTCCTGTTTCAAGGAAGACAATAGATAGGATACAATATCCTTTTCTGAGAAGGAGGATTTGTACACAAACCTGATGGCACTGCTATTGGCGTAACATAGATTGTTCTCCTTTGTGCCATCCAGCACATAAGGAATGTCATAGTATTGTGCCACCCGTTTTATAAACTCTTTTTTGATGGTCAGGGAAGCTAGTTCATCCCTAGAGTATAGGGATATACCGGACTTTTTGACGAATATTTCCGAAAGAGTGACGGTCATGAAATTCTATTCATTTTTGTTTTGAAAGTATTCGATTTTTAGTTGGAACATCTCAGCCATTTTTGTGGCCCTGAATTTTGCTTCTTCGGCTTTCTCCCCGGCAAAGTTTTCATCAACGGTTTCAAAAAAAAGTAATTTCCAACGATTAAAATGTTCGGCTTGCACCGGTAGTTGAACATGAGGCGCGAAGGGACTTCCATTATAGGTATGCTCCTCCAAAAGCACCGTTTGCCAGAAACGGTACATTTTTTCCAAGTGGGTGGGCCAATGGTTGCCTATAACCTTATTGAATATGTCGGCCAATAAATCATCTTGACGGACCTTTCCATAAAAACAGTCAACCAATTGTTTAATGTCCTCCAAGCTTTCAATATCTTTTATTGCTTTCATTTGTTTTATGGTAGTAGTATTCTATTGTTTAGCTTTTGTCTGTGTCCCAAACAATATTGGTGGATAGTGGCCAAAGTTATGAAGAATCGACATAATCAGGATAAATTTATCCGAAATAAGACGAGTTTATGAAACCAACCATCAGAACGGAAAAAGGAGAGGGTAAGGAGAGTCCCATGCTCTAGCTTTGGACGATGTGGTGATCGGGTATCCGGGAAGTTCATCAACAACAATGGCCTTACCATATATGGAACAGGATTACCGTGGTATTGAACACAAGACTCAGGATCAAAAAATTAAAAGTGGTCAAGGGTTTTAATTGGGCCAGTACGGCACCGTTGAATGCCATACAAAATATGGTCACCAAAAAGAGTAGAACCATTTTAAGAACCATGTCCATGGATCCCATTAAGAGGACCATGGCTGCTGCTGAACCGACACAGCTCTGACCGATAATGGCAATGGTGGAATAACCCAATTGGCTTTTTTTAAATTCGTTGTACGCTCTGTAGTACAGTTTTTTCATTGCGTTAGTTCTGTATTTATTCCCAGAATGGATCGTTGGTATTGTCATTGAATTTTTCATGGTTATGCTTTTTTATTATGATGTTCATTTGGGTGTCCGTGGCGACTTGTTGAATGTGGTTGAAAAGCTGTCTTTCCTCGAAACGTATATGCTCTTCCAGTGTTTCCTCGATTTGGCCCAAGGTCTCAAGGGCTGCTTTCTTCTCAGTAAACAATCGGATTAGCCTTCTGTGATCTGAAAGTGCCTTTTTTACCCACGGATGATCGTTTCCCACTATTGGGAAGATGTGCGTTTCCTCAAGTTCGAAATGTGGGACCAGATGGGTTGCATAAAACCAATCCATATACAACTTGATACGTTCCAAGGAAATATTTTTTGACAGTCCCGCTCTGATTTTCCAACAGAGGAGCAAACCGTGATGGTGCTCACGGCTTACTCCCTGAAGGGCTCTGTGGCGTTTGATAGGTTGGCGGTCCATAAAAAGATCAGTTGTTCAACAAACTTTTTTCAAGCTGTTCGGACTTTGGAAACAGGATGTTATTCTCCAGATGGATGTGTCGATGGAGATCCTCTTCAAATTCCTGTAATAGAGAAAATGCCACCCGATAGGTATTACAGGCATCTGAGGGAGGTGTGTAGGTATCGCTCAATTCCGAGATATTACGGAAGCGGTCTCCCTCATTATCATGTTCCTGCATCATCATTTGAATGGGGTTCTTAACTGTCCCAAAATTGGGAATCTCTAAAGTATCGGTCCCCGTTGGCGCATTCACCATTTTACGGACCCAAGGAAACAGGACCAATTCCTCTTTCTTCATGTGCATGGTCAGCTCCCCGGCCGATGTATTGAATTCTTTCAGGATATGGAACAGTTCAGGATGGCGTCCACCATGTATCTTACAAAGTTTGTTCAAGTATTGTTGTAGTACCGGGATTTGCTTTTCTACATAACGATGGTGTTTTTTTTCAATATAGTCTACCAAAAGGTCCAATGGCCAGGTCTTGAAATCCGGTTGGTCATCCAAATCTTTCGATCGGACCGATGCTAGTTCTTCCAATAGTTCCTCCAAATCCAATCCCTTCTTAGTACTTACTTCGGTCAAGGTACGGTTCCCTTTACAGCAAAAGTCGATGTTGTGCGCCTTGAATACTTGCGCTGTCCGGTAGTCTTCGGATACCAACTGTCCAATTGTTTTTTCCATGGTGTTGTTCATTATACAAGATTTTTAAATAGGATAAAATTGTCCTTTATTAAGGTAAATTTTTTTATCGTTTCAAATAGGTCAATCCCACTTCCAGTCCTGTGGCCAATTCGTACAGACTTGTGCTTTTCAACATGGTCCTTAGATTACTTCGAATATCCACGAACTTATCGTGGAGGGGGCAGGGTTTGTCGGCATTACATTCCTTGAGGCCCAGACCACAGCCAACGTAAATATTATCCCCGTCAATGGCCTTGACGATCATACTCAAGTTAACCCTGTCCATATCTTTTCTTTCAATCTCAAATCCGCCCGTAGGCCCTTTTACGGAATTGACGATGTTGTTCCGGGTAAGTTGTTGCAATATTTTGGCAGTAAAGGCGATTGGCGAGTCTATCTCACCAGCGATTTCAGTAACACTGACGCGCCTACCGTCCAAGGATTGCAGCGCAATATAAACCGCTGCACGTATACCATATTCACAGGCTTTGGAAAACATCATAAGGTGTTAAAATCTCCACAAAGATAAGATAAAAATAAAGAGGACAAAATTATCCTTTATTATTTTTAAGGTGAATCTTTATTTTCATGGGAGCAAATAAAGGCCAAGAGAAGTAAGGATAAACGGGTTTGACGGGAGATGAGCTTTTAATAATTTTAAAACCCTTCTTATAACAAATTACTTATGCCTATTTGATTCTTAGTAGGCTTTCACCTCATCCAATAGTCTTTCGTTATTTTAAATATTTTTTTAAGAATGATAACGGTTTGTTAACGAATGATAAGTCAATCTTAGCTTGGAATTCTATTTTTGACTTAAGCTGTGGGGTCTACCATTTCCAGACTTTCCACGAGCTGTTGTAATGGTCTGCGTCATCAATCAAGGCTTGAATAATAAGTAAAAAAACAACATGGTATGAGAGAACTGGATGGACAAGCTCATAGAGACGAAGCGGGAAAAACAAAAAAGGTAATGGTATTTATAGTCACCATTATTTTGGGGTATCTGCTTTTTATCATCCCGGATGTGTTTTTTGGGGTTACCAAATTAAACGGAGGAAAAATCGGAGTAAACTTATTGTTCATTGGTCTCTTTCAATTTATAACGGTGACGGCCTTGCTGTACTTTTCCCTCAAAATTCTGAAGAAAAAGTTTAGAGATATTGGCCTTAGATTTGATAATCTTGGAAAGGATATTCTTTTGGGTATTTTTTTTGGAGGTTTATGGAGCATTCTTCAATTTGTTTTAATTATTCCCAACACGGGTGGAACAAATCGTCCGGATATTAAGGGAATGCTAGAAATGTATGATGGCACTTTGGTGGGAACTTTATCTTTTATAGCCTTGGGCGTAATCGGTGGCGGTATTACCGAAGAACTTTTTAACCGAGGCTATTTTATCAATGTGCTGAAGGAAACCTTCAAGAACCCCAAAACGGGACTATGGTTTTCTGCAGTTTTGTCCATTTTACTTTTTGCATTGGGACATTTACCTTCTAACACGTTGGATTGGTTCGATATTTTGGTGCCCACCATACTATATACAATTTTGTTTATTTGGACGAAACGCCTTACGGCTTCCATAGTGGCCCATGGCGTCTACAATGCATCAGCCATTATTTTAACCTATTCTATTTATTTTCATTAATGAGGTAGATAGGAACTTAATACTGTGGATAAAAACAAACAATGTAACAAAAGAGAGATAGAATACTCTTTTGGTAAAAGTAAAACACACTTCAATTTTACAAAATATGCAATTTAAGCTTCAACTGTTTTTTTTGGTCTTCAGCGGACTTATGTGTTTCGGACAACAAAAGTCAATTTCCATAACCATGGATGATGTCCCCAATACCGCGAAGTATCAAAAAGATGGCTATAGCCCAATGTTGTTGAAATTGTTGGACTCCTTGGATATTCCTTTTACCATTTTCATCAATGAGGATAAAATACTCAAGACAGATTCGATAAACCTGAACAAGTCACTACTGGAGTCATGGGTCAAAAGCGATAATGCACTGATTGGCAATCATACCTACAGTCACCCAAGGTATTCGGATGTTGGCCTGAACACTTTTATCCAGGATGTGGAAAAAGGAGAAACCTTGACCAAACAATATGCGGCAAAATATGGTAAAGACCTAACTTATTTTAGGTTCCCTTTTAACGATATGGGCAAAGATACGGTTCAGCATATGCAGATTAGGGAATATTTACAATTGGAAAACTATAGGATAGCCCCCTTTACCGTAGAAAGTTCCGATTGGATGTTCGATTACGTTTACCAACATTATCTGGACAATGGCGAAGATGAAAAAGCCAAAGCAATTGGAGAGCAATATGTGGAAAAGACCTTGGCATTGGTTGGTTTTTTTGATGAAATGGCAAAAGGTTTATACGGGCGTTCCGTAAAGCATATCTATCTATGTCACGATAATGCCATCAATACCGATTATTTGGGGGAAATCATCACAAGACTAAAACAGAACGATTATCAAATTATAAGTTTCAAGGAATCACTTACCGACCCGATTTATGATCAAGAGGACCGTTATTACAAAAAGTGGGGCATTAGTTGGTTGTACCGATGGATGGATACTCAGACAGAACGTGTAAAGTGGATGAAACAGGAACCTGAACTAACTGAGATACAGAGTCTATACCAACAGATATTGGATAAATAGAAGTTTAATCTGATTGAAACCTTGATTTTTCAGAACAATGACACGAAACCAACAAAACTTCAAGAGGGCTATCAAACTAATTACGATTCCATTTTTGGCACTATTGCTTATTTATTGCTCGCCTAAAGGAGCAGCTGAGTTTGAAACCGATGAACTTATCGGGGTGTGGTCCGGATTATTGTTCCAAACCGAATCAAAATATGACTCATTGGTACTCTCACCAGCAATTGCTCCTACAGAGGCATATTTATATGAAAAAGGCAAGGAGACTGTGCGCCAAATTACCGGAAAAGGAAGGAATTTTAGTTTTAAGGATTCTTCAGGCCTTCGTTTTGAAGGTTTTTTGTCCAGTGACAGTACCAACTTGCATTGGGTATTCACCCATGATCTTTGGGCACAAAGCCTCAGTTTTGAGCATAAGGATAATCAATGGAGCGCTAAAATTCATAAACCAGAAATAATCGATACCGACTATATCGTCTATTTGGAATTTTATAAGGATTCAACAGGCAATGTACAGGCCAATATTCAAAGCAATAAAGAGAATAGGAAGCTGCATTTCATGATTGATGAGGTTTTGGTAGAAGGGAACCGTATCGACTTTAAGATAACCAACGACCGGTTCGGGATTTCTGCAGTTTACGATACGGAGAAAAGGAATATAGCCCTTACTTATGGCAATGCTGGGGGGAAAATAAAAATTGAGCTGAAAAAACTCAAACCCAATGAATTGGAGGGTTATTTGCCAAAATTACCCAATAAAAACTATCGGTACAGCATTCCAGAAGCTCCGGATTCTAACTTGCAATCAGCTTCTTTGGAGGATGAGGATAAGATGCAATGGGAACATGAGGATTGGGTGGGGTACAAATTGAATTTGCCCATGGTACATGAACCAGGGGATGTATTTGAATACTCCTCCGGAGGCAGTAATTTATTGACAGGGGTCATCCAAAAATCGGTGGACACTTATCTTCCCCTTTTCATTTATAAGGAACTATTGTTGCCCATGGATATCCATGACTTTCAAATGCTTACTTCGCCCATTGATAGGGGATATTTGGCTGGCTCATTTTATATGCGTCCCATTGATTTTGCCAAGTTCGGATTATTGGTACTCAATAAAGGAACTTGGAACGGAGAACAATTGATTGGGGAATCTTGGATAAATGAATCCATAAAACCACATATAAAGGGAAGTTGGCCCAAAGATTCAGACTATGGTTATTTGTGGAGATTGCTGGAACGTGAAGTGGGCGGAAAACGGATGAGGACCATTGAAGCTTGGGGCAATGGTGGTCAGTTTCTTATCATAATTCCTGAAATTGATAAGACCATAACTTTTACCGGGGGCAATTATAATTTGTTTCCCGAGATGGAAGACCGTCCCTTTTCGATCTTAACCGAATACATATTGCCCGCTGTTCAATTAAAATAGGTATCTACATCATCACATTAGAAAATGAAAAAACAACTTCCAATAATCAATCTTACACTACTCATTGCCCTGATTTGCTTCTTATTTTATGACAGACAACAGGTCAAAAATGTTGAGACGTTCAAAGAAATCAAGGCAGAAAGGCTTAGCATAATCGATGCCGAGGAAAACCTGTACATTTCAATCAGTAACCCCGAAAAGCAGGCATTGGCCACTACGCATGGTATTGCCCATAATCCAGGTTCAAATAGGGATTTGCCCGGTATCATATTTTTTAATCGTGTTGGGGATGAAGTAGGAGGTATCTACTATGATGGAACTGATGAAGAGAATTTTTCAGGCATCACTTTTGATCAACAAAAAAACGACCAAATAATGGCCATCATGAAAGACGAATACCTAGTTGATGGTGAGTGGAAAAGATGGTATGGCATGTTTTTTAGAGAGCGGTCCGACTCCATACGGGTTGAAAAATTGTACGATCAGTTTGTGCAACGTACGAAATCTATGACGAAGGCTGAAAAAGACGCGGAGTATCTGAAATTTAAAGAATACTTGGATTCCGAAATCAACGTATACAGGATGTTCTTGGGGCGTGAGGAAAGCAAGAATACCGGTTTATTTATTTATGATTCAAAAGGAAATGAACGGATTAAAATTTATGTAGATGAATTTGATAATACCCGTTTCGAAATTTTTGATAAAAACGGAGTAAAACAAACCATTGGACACTAAAGAATTAAAACAACCCCTAATCTTTCCGATTATCCTTTAAGCATGTAAGAAAAAAGGAACCGTATCAATGATAGGGATTTAGGATACACCCATATTATGATGGCCCGCTTGCACAATACGTTTCCGTTTCGATAACCAAAACGAAAGACAGACCCAAATTGTAGCATATTTCTTTTGGGGATTTGTAACCATTTCAAAAGTCGTCTTGTCCTATGGATGTGAATTCACAAAAAAAGACGAATCATCAATTAAAAATCCATAGAAATGATTACTGTAAATTTAAAACGATTTTACTTTTTTCTTTTTACCTCAACCTTGTTGTCAGGGGCAATAGGATATGCCCAACAGCAAACAATCCATACCATGTACGGCAAAAGTGTGGAGCCCTCTGAACTTACCGAGGGTATTAAAAGGATCATGGAACAGCATAGTGTCCCCGGTTTGTCAATTGCCGTGATAAATAACAATGAATTGGTCTATCACAGTGCCTTGGGAGTATCCAATATTGAAACAAACGAGCCCGTGAATGGCGAGAGTATATTCGAGGCAGCCTCCTTATCCAAACCTATTTTTGCCTATTTCGCCTTAAAAATGGTAGAGCAGGGCAAGCTTGATTTGGACCGGCCGCTCCATGAATATCTGCCACATCCGGGTTTTGCTCCCGAATCTGAGGAGGATGCCAAGCTGATTACGGCACGTATGGTATTGGCACATCAGACAGGGATGCCCAACCATGCCTCTGGCAAAAAAATGAAGTTGGCCTTTAGGCCAGGTACCGGATTCGGGTATTCCGGAGAGGCCTATCAATATTTGGCCGCAGTTATTGGCATGCAAAACGAAGTGGGCTGGAAGGAAGGTTTGAACGATTTGTTTCAAAAGAAGGTAACCGAACCTTTAGGTATGCCACATTCCACCTTTGTTTGGGACGATTATGTTGCTGGGCACAAGGTGTACGGACATGATGAAGGCGATGGAACGCCCAAACACAGAGTGCCTTCAGAAGGATATTGGGAAGATGGCGTCTTTAGTGCCTACTCCAGTTTGCATAGTGAAGCTAAGGAATATGCCCAATTTGTAATCGCCATGTTGAAGAAAGAAGGCTTAAAACAGGAGACTTTTGAAGAGATGCTCAAAGAACATACCCATTTTGATGAGGATAACCCATTGCGTAAAGAAGTTGGTCAAACCGGATGGGGACTTGGTTTTGCACAAAAACGTACCCCTGAAATGACCATGCATATGCATACCGGAAACAATCATGATTTTCAGGCCTACGTAATGTTCGTTCCGGAAAAGAAGTATGGATTGGTAGTATTTACCAACTGTGCCAGAATGATACAAGTGGTTTCAGGTCTATCAGAAATCCTTGGTCCACAATTTTAAAAAATGCCCAGGATGGCAAAAACTAGTAACTTTCTGAGACAAGATATAAAACAAAAAAAATAACAATAGTATGGAAAATGTTCAAGATGCCTTAGGGGCCCTGGTCCTGATGTCAGGATTGGTGATAATCGTATATATCATCGCGAGATACACTTATTTGGTAAAAAAGGCCATGATTGAAAACGGGCTGGCGATCCCGACGAAATCGAAGCGATTAATGTTCATTGATATGGGATGTATTTTGGGGGGTATTGGCTTGGGCCTTTTGGTTTCCTCCATGTTCAGTATGATGGACTTGGATGAAAATACCACCGACCTTTTGGTATGGGGAACTATTTTGATTTTTGGTGCCGTTGGGATGGTTCTGGCCCAATTTTTAAGAAACAAATTTGGCGATCAGGGATAACAATACAGATGCGAAATTGATTGATAAGGTCAAGCAAGGGGATGACGGGGCTTTTATGGATCTCGTAAATAAGTACAAAGACCTTTCCCTTTCCTTGGCCCATTCCATCATGAAAGACCGCAACAAGGCTGAGGATGTGCTTCAGGATGCCTTTGTGAAGGTATATGAGAAAGCCGGTAGTTTCAAGCATCAATCCGCCTTTTCCAGTTGGTTGTACCGCATTGTGGTCAATACAGCCTATAATGCCTTGAAAAAGGAAAAAAAATATCGTGAAACAGAACATTTTAACCAAGAGACCACAAACATTGAGGAGCGTCCTGAAACAGATACAATTCGTGAGGATGATCAAAAAAAATATATTGTAATGGCCATGGAACGATTACGGCCCGATGAGGCCTTGGTACTCAGGCTCTATTATTTATGTGGACATACAATCACCGAAATCCAGGAAATTACAGGATTTGGAATTTCCAAGATCAAAGTGGACCTGCACAGGGGCAGGGGGCATATGGAAGAGGCCCTAGAAGATTTATTGGGAGATCAAGTCAAAGACCTTTTGTGACATATTAAAACGAATACCTATGGAAGAAAAAGCGTTTAAAAAAATACTTTTGAAAAGTGAAGTGAGAACTTCAGAAGAATTCACCGATGATTTGATGAAGAGGCTGGAAACTCGGAAAGCGGAACGTCCCACATCAATACAAATAGCACTCCGACCAGCAATATGGGGTTTTGTAGTGGGAGGAATGGCCATATTGTACATATTGTTTCTGGTGCCTATGAGTTCTTTTACCGTTTTCAACCGGATTCATCTTGGGAAGACACCGTTGATGGTCGGGCTTATATTTCTGTTTATAATGGGTGTCAACCATATGCTTCGACTTTCACAAAAGGTGGAATCCTATAATCAATTGGTAAAGTAGTAAGGTATGGTTTTGAACTGTTTAACCATTTGTCCAGAAAAGAATCGTTTATGTATTGCCCTTTTTTGGTCGATCTATGTTGGCAAAGACTCGTTGGAGAAGGTATGTGGAAAATTAACGTATAAAGTGATTGTTAAAGTATGACCAAGAAAATCATATTGCTAAGTATTGTCCTTGTTTTGGCGGGCATCTCTTTTTTTGAACAAAATTCTAAAAATGCTTCCGCTCCATATCGTTTCAAGAAAATGCCGTCGGAATTGACAAGAAATGTGTATTCGGACAGTGTTTTGAGATACGTAAAACATAATTATAAGACCATAGTACTACGTAATGCCACCATTATTGATGGTACAGGAGCTCCAGCAAAGAAGAAACAAACAATTATAGTCAAATCAGGAAAGTTTCATGTAATCGGAAATGATGATGAAGTAGTTGTGCCTACAGAAGCAAAGATCATGAACATGCAGGGAAAGACAATTATACCAGGTCTTGTAGGTATGCACAACCATCTTCATATCCCCGGTTTCCCAGATGTGGGGGAAATAGCTTCCAAATTGTATTTGGCCGCTGGCGTAACAACAATACAAACCTGTGGAGCCACCGATTCGGAAAAGGAGCTTTTGCTATCATATGAAATTGAGCAAGGGAAAAAAATAGGACCCAATATAGTTCCAAGTGCACCTTTTGTAAATGGCCCTGGTGGCAACCCGAACATGATCATACCCAAAAATTTGAAACATCTGAAGGATACATTAGGGTACTGGTTGAACAAGGATGTCAAATGGATCAAGGTTTATAGAAATGTTGAACCCGATGATCTTGAGGAGATTATTGATATGGCCCACGGATATGGGGCCAAGGTCAGGGGGCATTTATGTTCCGTAACCTTTGAAGAAGCGACCCGGTACGGTATTGACGGGATTGAACATGGGTTGAACAGCGCAAGTGATTTTAGGACCAATAAGACTTATGGTGTCTGTGGAGGAGGTCGTGAGTATATGGATGAATTAAATATAGATGACCCAAAGGTCAAGACCTTACAACAACAAATGATTGATAAGGGCACATTTTTGACATCCACCCTTTCCATATATGAAGCAAGTGTGCCAAACAGAATCTATTTGGATTATAGGACCAAATCGGTAATGTCCCCTTATTTGCTCGATCAGTATGAAAGGCGGAGCAAGGAGGCGCAACATTTAAAAAGTGACCTGACCCGCGAGAAACGTTTACAGCGCATTATGGCTTTTGAGCGACAGTTCCATGAAATGGGGGGGCTATTGTGCAGCGGAGTGGATTCCGGCAGGCATATCGTACCTGGATTTGGGGATCAACGGAATTTTGAGTTGCTAAGAGAAGCCGGTTTTAGCACTGAGGAAGCGATTCAGGTCATGACCAATAATGGTGCAAAAGCGCTTGGAAAAAGTGATATTGGCTCAATAGCGGTTGGTAAAAATGCGGATTTTGTCATTTTGGATGGAACTTTGGTCAATGACCCATCTGCGATATATAAGGTGAATACCGTATTCAAGAACGGTTTGGGCTATGATTCCAATAAACTGATCGGGGACCTTCAAGGTAAATTTGGTTTATAATGAAGCAGGAAGTTCCGATTGGAAGTTAGATGTGATGCCATTATTTGATACGTGGAGCATTGGAGAAGCGAGGCATATCCAAGCATTGATTTTTAGAGGGAAATGCCTGAATGGAGATCAACTGGATAATTAAGTGAGAAATCAAACAAAAGAATAATGTGGAAATAACCAAAACAATGACGATGAAAACAATGTTGATTACGTTTTTTATGGCTTTGGGAGTATTTGTTCACTGCAGAGCTCAAGTGTATGACACTGTAAATCAAACCATTATACGTTTGACCGTGATCAAGGATGGGGATAAGGTTCTGATGCGAAAGACCCCTTATGGGTGGATGACCCCAGCCGTGTATTTTAAAGAACGGCAGAGTATACAAGAAGTTCTGGATGAAATGACGGAAAATTATGGTATTCAAATTTCTGGCATAGGTCTGAGGGGCTTATTTACCTATACCTATGATTTTAAACCTACAGCTGATATGCGTCAACTCTATGTAGCTAATTACGTCAGCGGGAATTTGGTGTCGCCATCTGAAAATGAGGAAGTGTATTGGATGCCGATAGAAGAGGCCTTGGACAAGTTGGATGCAACGGTTCCATCATTAAAGCAAATGACCAAGCATATTTTAGATAACCCTGACAAGGTATGGGGAGGGTCATTTACACTTTTTAAAGCCAACGGTAAAATGAATTCCCGTGTTACGGAGGGCTTTTATATATTGGCTCATATGTAATAAATAATCTAATCTACCAATAACTTTTAAAAATCAAAAGGTGTTAAAAAAAGTCATGTTAAATGTTTGGTAAGACGTTATCATTTAAAATCATCATGATGCTTTGTGCAAAGTTGCTGTTGGGAATGTTCTCGAATGGAACTTTTGCACAAGATATGGATGTCAATAAGTTGGATGCCTATTTCAATACTTTGGAAAGAAATGACAAGTTCATGGGCAGCGTTGGCATTCTAAAAGACGGAGAGGTTGTTTATGATAAACAGTTGGGATATTCCAATTTGGAATTGGGGCAGAAACCAGATGAAAACACAAGCTATGGAATCGGTTCAATTTCCAAGGTATTTACCGCCGTTCTCGTTTTTAAGGCCGTTGAGGCAGGTCTAATCGGTTTGGATGATACTATTGAAGGGTATTTCCCTGTCATTGGTAATTCGGATAAGATTACTATTGCCCAATTATTGAACCATAGAAGTGGTGTGTTCAATTTTACCGATGATAAGGAAAACTATCTCAGGTATCGTACCACTTATATCGATCGGGCTGAAATGGTCGACCTCATTGCTGAAGGTGGAAGTGTTTTTGAACCGGGAACTAAAGCGGCGTACAGTAATTCCAATTACGTTTTGCTCTCTATCATTTTAGAAAAGGTGTATGGACAGTCCTATTCAGCTATTTTGTGGGAGCAACTGATCGAGCCATTGGGGCTTGCCCATACTTATTTTGGTGGTACTATAAATGAAGACCAAAGGGAGAGCCGTTCCTACAGGTATGATGGTCAATGGAGGCTCATGGTGCAAACGAATACTTCCATTGGATTGGGAGCGGGCGGTATCTTTTCTACCCCGTCTGACCTATTGGTCTTTGCCGATGCCTTATTTTCGGGCAACCTATTGGCCGAGGAGAGCTTGTCACAAATGAAGAACATACGGGATAAATTTGGGATGGGATTGTTCAAGATAGTTTATTATAATCATGTCAGTTATGGTCATAATGGCGAGATTGATGGTTTTATTGGGGCATTGCGCTATTTTAAGGATGATAGGTATGGTGTTGTAGTTTTATCCAATGGATTGAACCACAACTTGAATGCCATAACCGTAACCATGGTCAATGCCCTTTATGGAAGACACTTTAGTATCCCGGACTTTAGAGTATATCATCCAAAGGCTAAGGAATTGAACGCCTATTTGGGGGTCTACTCCAGTAGCACCTTTCCCGTAAAATTGATGGTCACCAAATCCGGGAAACAATTGTTTGTGCAGGCCAAAGGGGATGCCAAAATGAAGATGGAGGCCACTGCAAAAGATGAGTTTAAATATGAGCCAGCCGACATTGTGCTCAAATTCTTTCCCGATAAGGAAGAAATGGCGATTTCCCAAGGCGGAAAATCTTATGTGCTTACACGAGAGTAACCAACTATTTACCCCATAAAAATGATAAAATTTGTTGGCTGTAGGAATTGGCCATCAGGTTCAATTAATTATTAGTTTAACCTAAAGACGCTGTATAAAAGTAATTAGATCTTCAGAGGTGCTCAATCCTAATTTTTTTTTCAATCGGTTTCTTACCACTCTCAAACTTTCTTTCTTGATCATCATGATCCTGGAAACATCCGATGAGGTCATCCCTATTTTGATAAAGGCCAAGTGTTTCATATCCTTTTGGGAAAGATTAGGGTAATGGGTTGATAATTTAGAATAAAAATCGAGATGTACTTTTTTATAGTGCATCATAAAATCCTCCCAATCTTCATCTAGGTTCATGGTTTCTTGGATATGGCAAAGGATGCTTCTTAATTCTTTTCTTGTGTCCGGTTCAACCTCCAATATCCGATGTTCTATTTTTTTGATAATGTGCTTCTTTTTCTCAAATAATATAGAGGATAGCAAGAGGTTTTGTTGGATTATCTCTTTTTCCTTTCTTTCTAATTCGGCCAGTTTTCTGTCCTGAATGTTCCGGGTACAGCTCAATACCAATAACACGTTGCCTTTTTTGTCAAAAATGGGCTTGGTATATCCTTCGAACCATTGATAACCTAAGTGTTTTGTCCTGAATTTAAGTTCCAATTTTTCAGGCATGGAGGAGAAGCCTACCGAAGAATTGGAAACATTTTTCAGTAGTTTGGAATATTGTTCAGGATGAATAAAGTCAAAAGGTACCTTTCCTTTAAGATCGTCCGGTGTATATCCCATGATACGTTCCGTTGAAGGGCTTGCATATAGATATTGTCCATCGGCGGGATGGTGTAAACAAACTACATCAATGGTATTTTCTGCGATCAGCTTCAACTTGTCCAGTTTTTGTAGGGCCAGAAGTCGGGCCAAAGCCTCTCCATCGAGGTTTTGTTTCTCTTCCAATAACTGCAACAATCGTTCGGTCTCCTTACCTTGACCCTTTGCTTTTTTCATTTATAAATTTAGCTTCTTTTTACTGTGGGGATACTACAAAACTAATATGGTACACCAAATCATAAAAAATAATCATTCTATGATGATTGTAATTTTGTTTTGATCAATGGTTAGGGTTGATTATCAAAATTTAAGCAGCGGTATCATTCCTTATCAAATTCACATATCATAAAATTGGGTTATTTTATTTTTATGGTCGATTTTAATTGAATCAATACCCCTAGCAATCTAGTGAGCGTTACCTTTTCTGGGATACCCATATCGTCGGCCATTCTTGAGATTTCAAGGTTTAAACTTTCGATTTCTGTCCTTCTGTTTTGAAGGATGTCCACATAAGTGGAAATTAACTGGCCGTCCGATCGTTTACTGATCTGCATCAGGTTGTTCTCTATAGCATCCTTGTCAAGGGCAATGCCTTGTTTTTGTGCCACACCAACACATTCTTCAATGACTGTTCTTGCCAATCTTCTTGCATCTGCATTCCTGGTAAAAATGCCATTATCGGTTTCGAGCAATGGACAGATAGAGTTGAAAGCGCAATTGGCAATCACCTTTGTCCATAGCAATGGAGTGATATTGGCTTCACTTCGAAAGCTAAAGTGTTGGGTATTGATCCTTTCCACCAAATCCTGAAGGCCATCATTGTTTCCTTCCAAGTTTCCAACGGGTGATGGCATTACCGATTTAAAGGTAACCTCATTGTCACCTGTTACCTGACTGGTGGAAAACAGGACGCAGCGATATATTTTGTCGAACTCTTCAAAAGGGCGTTCCACATGGAGTCCATTTTGAAGGAGAACGATGGAAAAATCCCCTTCTTTGTCCTTTAGCTTTCTAGCGATTTCGGTATTAGCGAAGGCTTTTACGGTAATCAAAACAATCCCATTGATGGCTTGTAGGCCCTTAAAGGTCGTTGTGGTTATCCTTTGTTGAAATGTTTTGTTTTTTCCGATAACGGTAATGGTTTCTTCCATGTCGGGTATGTTGTCCACACTACCTCTTACAAGTACCACCTCTTTGTTTTCTTGCTGTAAAAAAACGGCCAGAGCCTTTCCTATGGCTCCCGAACCAACAATGTAAATTTTTGTTTCTTTCATACTTGTATGTTTTATAGAATTGCTACTAGGTGATCGGTAGGGCTATAGGTTATCTGTCTCATGCTCGTATATGGTTGTTATTTCGATTTACCTGATACTAAAATCATCAATCTTATGATCGGCCCATTCCAGAGATACATTTTTGTTTCCCTGAGTAAAGGCAATAACGGTCATTCCAGCATTTTTGGCTGCCTTCATTCCAGTTTCGCTATCTTCTATCACGGCACACTTTTCGGGCCTTACCTTCAATTTCTCCGCTGTTTTTAGGTATATCGCAGGATGTGGCTTGCCCTTTTCTTCAAAATCGGCAGATGAAACAATGTCGAAAAAATCCGTGGTCTTGGTCCTTTCCAGTACCGTTGGAATGATTTTTTGAGGTGCATTGGTCGCTAATCCAATTTTATAGTGTTGGGCTTTGAGCTGTTTTATGAAGGTCTTGATCCCCTTTATTACACAATCTTCGTATCGAATCAATTCCATGACCCTATGGATGACCATCTCTTCCACTTCAAGTAGGGTTTTCCCGTGCCAAGAAAATCGTTCGAACCAGAACCGGGTGACTTCCTTGGTCGTCATGGACCGGGTCAGTAAGCTCTCTTCTTCTGTCACCGAGACCCCAAGTGAGGAAAAAACCTCGAACTCTGCACGCTTCCAAAGACCTTCACTTTCCACCAACACTCCGTCCATATCAAAAATGACCGCTTTTTTATCCTTTAATATCAGTTCCATGTTCTTCCAGTATATGCTGCATCCCAGAAATGGTACTCCAAATGTGAGGCATGGATAAAGGCTTCGGTCATTCTGGCCCTTGTTACGGGAGTGGCACGTTCTGCAGCAAGGTCACATATCATGATTGCTTGTTGTACACTATCTGAAAATTCCTCCCCACCGTAGGTGTTAATCCATCGTTGGTATGGGTTATTGACGGTTTGTTGACCTTTGTAAATGTGGTCACCTACTTTTTTATAGATCCAAAAGCAGGGTAGCGTGGCGGCCATGGCAACTTCTACGGGTTCAAAGGCCGCAGTGCTTTTTAAAAAGTGGGTATAGTGGTGGCATGCTGGTTGTATTTTACCCTTGTCCGTTACGCCAAAATCCATGAAATAGGATTCGTGAAGCGCATTTTCAACGACTATGGCACCTTCCGCAAAACGGAGATAGGCCAATGCATCTCCAATATCATGGGATTTGGCGCCTATGAGCGCAAGTGCCCTTCCAAAATGCTCCAGATAAAGCGAATCTTGGGCCATATAAAATTGAAATTTGTTTTTGGGCAGGGTGCCGTTTGCCAACTCTTGGACAAATGGCATGTTCAGTATAGCGCTATATTTTTCCTCGATTTTTTTCCAGGCCTGTTCAGTCCATTTCATTTTTAATCATTTTTTGAGGGTTGAAAAAGTGGTTCAAGGGGCCGTTTCCTTTTCCGGTCTGTACATTTTTTCCACTGTAAATGGCGTTGTGTACATAACTTTGGGCAACATCCACGGATTCAAATAGGGTTTTGCCCTGTGCCAATAGGGAGGCAATTGCAGAAGACAGGGTACAGCCAGAACCATGTGTATTGTTCGTTCTTATTTTTTTCGTTTCAAAGGAGTGGCAACGATTGTTCGGGTCGAAAAACAAGGAGGTAATATTTGTCGGTTCCTGATGGCCTCCTTTCATGAGGATACTGTTGCAACCCAGTTCTTTGATTTGTTTTCCGGCAATTCTCATTTCTTCCAATGTCTTCACGTTCATATTGGCCAAGATGGCTGCTTCATCCATATTGGGTGTAATGACCGTTGCGATGGGGATCAATTGCTCTATCAGGGCATTTATTGAATCCTCTTCGATAAGACGATGCCCACTGGTGGCCACCATGACCGGGTCTAATACGATGGGTACCGCGTCGTATTTTTTTAAGGTACTCGTTATGCTTTCCACTAATTCCGGGGTGTGTACCATTCCTATTTTTATGGCAGCAGGCATTATATCCTCCATAACCGCTTCGATTTGATCTTCAACAGCTTCCAATGGTATGGGATAGATGTTCCGTACACCTTGCGTGTTCTGAACGGGCAGGGCCGTTAGCACTGTCGTGGCATAACAGCCCAGAGCCGATATTGTTTTGATATCTGCTTGGATACCAGCTCCACCGCTTCCATCAAAACCGGCAATGGACAAAACTGAAGGATAAGTATATTTCTTCATTTTTCTATGGTATTTTTTAGTTGATAAGCCGCCTTCATGGGGTCGTTCGCCCCGCATATGGCAGATACTACGGCTATGCAGTCCGCCCCGGCTCGGAAAACGGCCTTGGTATTGTCCATATGGATATTACCGATGGCAACCAGTGGCTTTGTTGTCAATTGTCGGATTTTTGATATACCCTCTAGGCCCCATTCCGTCACGGTGTCCGTTTTTGTATCGGTCCTAAAAACAGGGCTAATCGCAAGATAGTCCGATACCATTGTTTGCACATTCTCCAGTTGTTTCAAATATTCTATTGAATATCCGATCAGTTTTTCCTCAAAACCGGCTCGTTGTCTCAATTCCGTGGGCCGGGTATCTGTATTGCCCACATGAATGCCAGAAGCACCAGCTACGCTGGCCACTTTTGGGTTATCATTGATGATCAATGGCACACCATATTTTTCTGTGATAGCCATTAATCGTTTGGCCCTTTCCAAGAATAGGGGGTCGGTCAATTGCTTCTCACGCAATTGGATAATATCAACACCTCCTTGAATAGCCTGTTCCGCTACTTGCAACATGTCTTTTCCACGGCAAGCATCTTCCGAGATGACCAAATACAATCGGTATGGGAATAGGGAATGTACCTTCACTGTTTTGATATTCTGATATGGTCGTAAAACTCTTTTTCCGAAAGATTATGAAGTTTGTCTATGAGTTTTAGCTGAAGACTACCGGGTCCATCCGCCTGTTCTGCCGATAGTTCTCCTGCTATGCCCAGCAAAGCCATTGCTGCCGTTACGCCTTCGGTTTTATCGTCCACAACACCCATAAAAGCCCCTATAAGTGCGGATGCGGTGCAACCCATTCCCGTCACTTTGGTCATTAAAGGATGTCCGTTTTTTACAAAAACAGTTTGAGTGCCGTTTACGATGATATCCGTTTCACCGGAAATGCATACCAAAGTTTCATGTTGAATGGCCAATCCGATAGCAGCGTTTACTGCCTCGCTGCTGTCGGCCGTGCTGTCCACTCCTTTAGTAGCCACTTCGTTGGTTTGGGCCAATGCCATGATCTCAGAGGCATTACCTTTGACCACGATTGGTTTGAACGCTAACAGTTGTTGCAGAATTTTATCCCTGAACGGGGTAGCCCCGGCACCAACAGGGTCCAATACCCATGGTTTGCCCAATTTATGTGAGGTCTCGGCAGCCAAAAGCATGGTTTCAGACCAATATTCATCTAAGGTGCCAATATTGATGACCGATGCATGGGCAAGGGCTACCATATCGGGTACCTCGGATTTTGCATGGGCCATAATAGGGGATGCACCTGCCGCCAAAAGGGCATTGGCCGTATTGTTCATCACAACATAGTTGGTGATATTATGTACCAAAGGAGATTTTGATCTTACGGATTCGATGTGTTTCCAGAGAATTTTTTCCATTACCATTATTGATTTAGATTACAATGGCCTTAGGTGGAAATCGGAAAACAAAGGAAAGTGACATCACCAGAAAGTGATGCTTGTTTCGCTTTTCCCTACGTCGGTGTGAGCCGTATCAGGTTCCAAGGGACTCTCTCAATTCTTTTCAGAATACCCCTAAAGCTTTTACAAAGGTACACATAATTAAGAACCTAATTTGAAGTGGTTGCCATCCTTTTTGATACAAGGGAATCTTTCATGCACAATTATAACCGTATCCGAATGGATTTTTATAAAGGTCAATGCATCAGAGCACTTATTTTTAATTTCGGAGATAAGGAGTAAATCTCTTTCTAAGTATTTTGGAGTGTAAAGGAAGCGGTCAGTCCCACGCTGAAATTTCGGGGTAATTTGTCCACCCCAAAAATAGAGCGTGAATGCACTCCTTTTACTTCGAGCACTTTGACTAAAAGATCCGATGCGCCGTTTACCACAATAGGGGATTCGTCCCAGTTTCCATCAGCTTGAAAATAAGCATCTATATGATTGAGTCCCACAACCTGGTCGAATCCAATTTTTTCCTCAATTTGGGCTATCACATTTAATGCGCACAATTCCATGGCCTTGTAGCCTTCTTCCGTACTTATTTCATTTCCCAAACGTCCTTGATATAGATATTCTTCATTATATATGGGAAATTGGATGGCCACATAGGCAATATTTTCTCTGACGTTCACGGAGACATAATTTCCTCCCGGTGTGGAGACACCGGGCAATTCCAATCCCAATACCATTAAGTTTTTTTGCAAGTCAATTTTGATGTTCTCCATTGTTTATTTTCAAGGTTCGAGAAAGCATTTTCCAAAAGCTCTCCTTTGAAGGGGAAATATGTGAATTCAAAAATAATACGGACATATCCTTTAAGTAGAACATTAATGTCCAGTATGTTGAAAAATGTGCTGTGACCGGTTTTACAAAGGAATCATTCAATTAAGGATAGAGCCAATTTGACCGAGTCATTTAGTTCTTTTTTGTTCCTGTTGATTTTGGAAACGACCAGCATACCGTTGTAGATGGTAAACAAAAGTGATGCTAGCGATTTTAAATCCTTGCTCTTTTTTATCTGACCTTTTTTTTGACCCTTTTCAAGGTACTCAAAAAACAGGTTTTCAAAAGCATTTCTATTACTGGTCAAAATTTCGAGACAATTATTATCGTTGGGAACAAGTTCTGTAGTATTGTTTACAGCGAAACAACCTTTTCTATCGTTGTCGAGCAGCGCCTCGTTTATGGCTTTGTTATAAAGTTCGTAAAACCCGTCTTTTACATTTGAATGGCTATTTAATAAATGGGAAATTCCTTCTATACTTTTTCTACGATATAGTTCAAAGGATTTTTTGAAAAGTTGCTCCTTGTCACCATAGGTGTCGTAAAGACTTGCTCTGTTTATCCCTAGATGGGTGACCAAATCCTGTATTGAAGTTGCGGAATAACCTTGTTTCCAAAACAGATTCATTGCCTTGGTCAAGACTTCTTCCTCATCAAATGATTTAACTCTTGGCATAAGATAAAATGTGGAAGTGCTGAATCGCACTTCCACAAAATTAACTTCTTGGAACAACCATTCCAAATATTGATGCAAAAATTAGACGGCGAATATTGGATTAATATTTAATCCACCATCAACATTATATTCGGCCCCTGTGATAAAAGAAGCCTTGTCAGAGGCCAGAAAAGCTGCTACCTCGGCAATTTCTTCTGGTTTACCATATCTTTTCAAAGGAATCCGTTTTTGCATCATATCGCCCATTTCCTTTAACTGTTCTTCGGACATTCCGGTTTTGCCGAATATCGGGGTGGCTATCGGGCCTGGATTAAGTGCGTTTATCCTAATTTTTCTTGGAGACAGTTCTGTGGCAGCAGCACGGGTATAAGCATTCAAAGCGGCTTTGGAAGCACCATAAATGGCGGTATTTGGCATTCCGGTATAGGCATTTATCGATGAAAGGTTGACAATACTGCCACCATCATTTAGAATGGGAAGAAATTTTTCTATAGTAAAAACAGCTCCCTTGAAATTGATGTCCATCAAATTGTCAAATCCATCTTCGGAGCTTTGGCCTACAGGCATTGGGATAAATATACCTGCGTTGACGAACAAAACATCAATTTTACCGAACTCATGTGCCACTTGAGCTACGGCCCGGTCAATAGCGGATAAATCCGAGACATCTGCTACAACACCTTTAACACCTAATTCTGATGCAGCTGATTCAACTTTTTCAGTTGAACGGCCAGTGATAATAACTGTTGCACCTTCTTCCTTGAACTTTTTGGCTGTGGCGTAACCGATTCCGCTGTTTCCCCCGGTAATTAAGGAGACTCTACCTTTTAATGTACTCATTTCTTGTTTTTTTATTAAGATTAATTATACTGGAACGAACGTTCTTGATACAAACGTACGAATAACAGAACGAACATTCCAAATAAAATAATGAAATATGGATTTTGATGATCAAATAGGCTCTAGAAACATTCTTTTTTATATGTGTGGGCACCACAGGAAATTTCCATCCTCAATATAAAATCAGATTCAACACTTTTCAAACCCAATGGAACCGGGGACTCCCAATGGTATTAACCTTAAGTTAATTCACTCTTTTCATTTTGATGACATACTGATCTAGGGGTAATTCTACCTTTCGACCCTCCTATTGGTAAAAGACAAGGTATGGCAATATCCAAGGAGGATATCAAATGCGTTCGAAAGCTTTCAGGGGAATTGGACACGGATCAGGATAGATCCATGTTTGAGGTAAACCTGTTGCTCGATGACAATTTAAGGGAACGCTATCAAGATTATAAATTATTGTGGGAGTGCTATCCCAAAGCTTCCCTTCCACTAAGAAAAGAGCATTTTGCAAAACGGGTTCTGAAAGAAATTTCACAAGAACCAAAACCTAAGATCATCTTGTTTTCTGCTAAAATTAAAGCACTGGTTACCGTTGCAGCTGTGGTATTGATTGGTTTTGGTGTGTTCTTGTTTTCGCAGAATGAAGAGTCTAGGTACACCAATCATATCATTGCCCAGAACGGGGAAAGGAAGCAAGTGATGCTCCCAGATGGCTCACGAGTCATAGTGAATGCCAATTCCGAACTGAAATATCCGGAAGTCTTTACAGATACCGGACGTGATGTTTGGATGGAGGGGGAGGTCTATTTTGAAGTCGTGAAGAATGCCGAACAACCTTTTACAGTGAACACAAAAGGATTGGAAGTACAAGTATTGGGAACCAAATTTAATGTGAACACAAAGGGTTTGGCAAAAACGGTGTCCTTGGAAAGTGGTAAGGTTCAAGTGACTTTGGAAGATTCTGGTGATAAAATTCAATTAAGGCCAAACGAAGAACTTTCGTGGAACAAGGAAACCGGAGAAGTGGTAAAGCGCAATTTTGATGTCTCCAAGACCACGGCTTGGAAAGACAATATTCTTTTGCTGCATAATATCACCTTGGAAGAAGCACTACTTCCCATCAATGAATTTTACGGTATTGAGTTTATGGTTTCCGATAGCCTTGTGGCCCATAAAAAAATCAATGCCGCCTTCGAGGATCAAGATTTAGACCAGTTCATTAAAACATTGGAATTTATAGCCGATGTGAAGATTGCAAAAATAGCATCAAAAAAATTTTCTATAGCCCCAAATGATGAAAAGTAAGTCTTCTACATATCGGGAGTTGAACCATAAATCGGATTTGGAATTGTTCCAATTGATCAAAGAAAGGAACAAAGGGGCGCTGGAGACCATCTTCAATAGGTATTATGAAACACTATGCCGTTTTGGAATCACTTACGAGAGCGATTTGGATGTGGTTCAGGAAAAGGTTTCCGATGTGTTTATCCAATTATGGAACGCCCACGAGCGTATTCATGAAATCAAAAAGCCAAAACCATACCTCTATGTGGTGGTCAAAAATAAACTCATGGAACAGGTATCCTACCAAAAGCTCAAACAAACTTTGGAACAGGCACAGGAGGACGAACATTACGCTAGTCCATGTATTGAACAAGAAATCATAGATCAAGAACAACGGGAAATATATGTCAGAAAGATAGAGGGAATCTTAGACCAGATTCCCAAAAAATCCCGTCAAATCTTTGAGATGAGTAGACTGGATGAACTCAAGTACAAGGAAATCTCAGAGATTCTAGGGGTTTCCATCAAAACGGTGGAAAGCCATATGGCCATAGCCCTCAAGACCATTAGAAATATGGTAGTGAAAAACAAACAATTTTAACCCCACAATTAAAATGTATGACTAAACGGAATTTTTAAACCTTAATCAAGAAACTAAAGAAAACAATTGAGAACCAATACTTAAACTACTCTTTCAAAAATGAAAAAATTAAACCTCTTAACATTGCTATTGTGTTTGCCACTTTTAGGCCGAGCAGCTGTTGTTCCCATATCGGCAAGCATATTGGTAAGCACTCAAAATTTTGAAATTATAAACCTTAACCTAAAAAGTGTTGCTTTGGAAAAGGTATTCGACCTTATTGAAAAGCAAACAGGTAAGAAATTTATTTATGCAGCAGATGCTCAAAACCTGCAACAGCGTATCAGTATTGATGCAAATAAAGTGAACTTGGAATCTGTATTGGAAGAGCTAAAAAATAAGGCCAATGTAGACTTTAAGGTGACCGAGCAAGGTGTCCTTGTAAAGTTTATCCAAGAACAACGCAGTATTTCGGGCAAGGTTATTGACGAGGCCGGAGCCCCCATACCGGGGGCCAACGTTTTTGTTGATGGTACGGATTACGGTACGGTATCTGATTTTGATGGAAACTTTAGCTTGGATATTCCTTCCAACTTCAAGGTGTTGTCCATAACCTATATAGGCTATCAAAGACAGGATGTAGATATAGAACAACTCAACAGTGTTACCGTTACCCTACTTGAAAGCGCTTCCCAATTGGATGAAATCGTAGTAGTGGGTTATGGTACCGAGGCTAGAAGAAACATCACGGGAGCCATTGCATCGGTTTCTCCGGAAGAAATCGTAACCCAGCCAAAAGCTAACGTGGTGGAAATGTTGGACGGTCGCTTACCTGGGGTTCAAATCATGAGCGATAACTCTCCAGGTGGAGGAACCTCAATCCGGGTTCGGGGTTTCAGTACCATTAACAGTAACGATCCATTGGTGATCATCGATGGCATTCCGGCCTCCAATGGATTAAATGGAATCAATCCTTCGGATATAGAGACCATCCAAGTTTTGAAAGATGCTGCTTCGGCTTCCATTTATGGATCTCGTGCCGCAAATGGTGTTGTTATCATTACTACTAAAAAAGGTTCCGATACAAGTGGAGAATATGTAGTTTCTTTTGACGGATATGCAGGCCTTCAGTCGTCTTACAACTTACCAAGAATGCTGAACGCCCAACAATATGGCGATTTGTTATGGGAGGCGACCTTAAATGATGGAGGAACTCCTTCCAATGATATTTATGGGAATAATCCCAATCAGGCCGTTATTCCACAATGGTTGGATGCCGACCAAACCATTCCAAGTGCAGATGTGGATTGGGTAAATGAAATCATGCAGACCGCTATGATCCAATCGTACAATGTATCCTTGGCAAAAGGCGATTCAAAAAACCAGAATTTGTTCTCTCTCGGGTATTATAATCAAGAAGGTTTGATCAAATACACTGGCTTTGAAAGATATTCTGCAAGATTCAATTCATCTTATAATATAGAGGATTTCCTTACCATTGGTGAAAATTTCACGGCGAATTACAAAGAGCAAGTTTCGGTCGGCACTAATTCTGCTTTGGGAAGTATTATTCTTACGGCCATGCAATTTCCATCCATCGTACCTGTAAAGGATATCAATGGAGAATATGCAGGTAATCCGATCAACGATAGCAACAACCCCATGGGTCAGTTGTATAGGAACAAGGACAACAAACAAAAAAGGGTCCAGGCCTTAGGTAATGTGTATGCCAATCTATATGTAAGTGATTTTACATTTAAAACTTCTTTTGGACTCGACTACCAGAACTATAATATCAGAAGTTTCTCCCCAACCTACGATGAGATATTGTCTACCAATAATACCAACTCCTTGACCACATCCAATAACTTTAATTATCAGTTTTCCTTTACCAATACATTGAATTATAAAAAGCAGTTTGGCAAGCACAATGTGGATGCCTTGATCGGACAGGAGGCCATTGAATACAATTATGAAGGGTTCAGTGCTTCGGTAAGTGAATTTTTGTATGAGGACGAAAATTTCAGGTATCTAAGCTTTGGAACGGAAAATATGTTGAACTCGGGAAGCGCCAACGGGTGGTCGCTTAATTCTTACTTTGGAAGGGTTAACTACAATTTTGATGAAAAATACCTTTTCACTGCTACAGTGAGACGTGATGGTAGCTCTAGGTTCAGTGAGGATAACAGATGGGGTACTTTCCCCGCATTTTCATTGGGATGGAGATTGGACCGTGAGGACTTTTTCAATCCCAATGGTGTAATTTCCTCTTTGATGTTACGCGGAAGTTGGGGCCAAACCGGGAATCAAGAGATTTCCAACTACGCCACAGTGGATAGCTACCGTAACAATAACTCGAATTCCAACTATGCCATTGACGGCGCACAAGAATCAGTTTACATCGGGCTTACACAATCCCGAATCCCAAATGCAGATTTGAAGTGGGAAACAACCACCCAAACTTCTGTGGGTGTAGATTTGGGTCTTTTGGAGAACCGATTGAGCATTACTGCTGATTACTATGTGAAAAACACAGACGATATCCTGGTATACAATACCGTGCCATTGACCTATGGGGGAACCAACGATGGTCAGTGGGTCAACGATGGAAAAATGAAAAATAGTGGTTTTGAATTGGACATCAACTATAATGATATGGTCGGCGATTTAGGTTATAGCATAGGGATTAACCTGACAGGTTCCAAGAACGAGCTTACCGAATTGAACACTTCTGATTATTTAGGTATTCCAAGTTCATCATTGCACAGTGTAAACTTTGACCAGGAAATCTCTAGAAGTGCTGTAGGTGAGCCCATTGCTTCTTTCTACGGCTATGTTGCGGATGGTTTGTTCCAAAGTCAGGCAGAAGTGGATAGCTATGGTATGCAACCAAATGCACAACCTGGCGACATCAGGTTTAAAGACGTTGATGGTGATGGCGATGTTGATGCCGATGATAGGACATTCATTGGATCTCCACATCCCGATGTCATGTTGGGTCTTAATCTTCAGTTCAACTATAAGGATTTTGATTTGGGAATCCTGTTCAATGGTAGTTTTGGCAACGATACCTACAACTTTACCAAGTACAAGAACCATTTCTTTAACCAAGCAGCATACAATAAGGAAAATGTATTGTTAAACGCTTGGTCGGAAACCAATACAGGTAGCAGTATTCCTAGATTATCTTTGGATGATCCAAACAACAACATCCGTCCTTCCACCTATTATGTAGAAAATGGATCTTACGTTCGATTGACCAATCTTCAGGTAGGCTATTCGATTGACCCGGAAATCTTGGGTGGAATGAATCTTAGGATTTATGCGCAGGCGAGCAACCTTTTCACCATTACGGATTACAGTGGGATGAACCCGCAAGTGGGGCTTCAGAACTATGGTGGAAGCAATCGTAATCTTGATATAGGCATTGACCGAGGATTGTATCCTCCGAGCAGGACTTTTGTAATCGGATGTAACTTAAAACTTTAAACAGCCATGAAAAACATATTAAAAATAAATTCAAAATATATAATGGTAGGTGCAACTTTGGCACTTACGGTCTTGGGTTCTTGCTCCAAGGACTTTTTGGAAGAAACTACTTTTGGAGAGGTTTCCCCTTCAGAAATTACAAAAGCAGAGAATGTTGAAAAAGCCATTATATCTGCTTACAGCGTATTGAATGGTCAGATAGACGGGGCCAGTAATGCCTATAACTCCCCTGCCTCCAACTGGAGCTTCGGAGACGTGGTCTCCGATGACTGCTACAAAGGAGGAGGAGGTACCGGAGACCAGAACCAGATCCATCAAATGGAATTATACAATACCACGCCCGCCACCTATGATGTTGAGCGTAAGTGGATGGCCCTTTTCGAAGGAGTGAAAAGAACTAATGAGGCCATGAAATTGTTGAATGCTTCTGAGGACTTCGATGCTTCTTTAAAAACACAAAGAACAGGGGAGCTGAGATTTTTAAGGGGTCATTATTATTTTGAACTTAAAAAAATCTATGGTCAAATTCCTTATATCGATGAAACTGCCGAAACAGTTTCCGATTATGCGCGTTCGAATACGGAATTTACTTCCGCAGAAATTTGGGCCAAAATAGAGGCGGATTTTCAAGCAGCATATGATGTATTGCCAAGCAGCCAAGACGAAGTAGGTAGACCTACAAACCTTGCTGCCATGGCATATTTGGCGAAAGCCTACCTATTTCAAGAAAAATGGCAGGATGCCTTTGATGCGACCACTATTGTCATGGGCGGAAACTATGGGTTGATGGAGGATTTCCAATCAGTGTTCTTGCCCGAAAACGATAACGGTCAAGAGGTTATTTTTGCCGTGCAGTATTCGGTGAACGATGGTCAAGGGAGTAACTATAATGGAAGTATAGGTGACCGTTTAACAGCACCTGGAGGTCCATTCTATTCCCAGTATGGATTTCACCGCCCAACTCAAAATTTGGTAAATGCATTTAAAACAGATGCTACAGGGTTGCCTGTTAACGATAATGTTGATGTGACCGAAACCGATTTTGTGGACCCTCGTTTGGACATTACCATAGGTAGACCAGGTATACCTTACAAGGACCTCGAAGTCATTTATGAGGCCAACTGGGCAAGGGATTTGGCAACATACGGCCCATTTGGCCCTAAAAAGAGAATCCTTTCCGCTAACTCGCCATACCACGTTACGGTTTGGCCTTATGTCGATGCACTAAACTATTATATCATACGCTACGCTGAGGTGTTGTTGTGGAGAGCAGAGGCCGCAGTTGAATTGGGTAATTTGGAAGAAGCTAGGATTTTGGTGAACCAAATTCGGGAGCGTGCAGCCAATTCTGAATATGTGCAAACATTGGACGGTTCGGAAGATGCAGCCAACTACAATATTGGTACTTACGACACGGTTTGGACCGATGCCATCGATGCAATGGAGAAAGTTCGCATGGAATCTCGTTTAGAACTTGCCATGGAAGGACACCGTTTCTTCAATTTGGTTCGTTGGGGAATCGCCAAAGAAGTTATCGATGATTACTTGGAGGTTGAAAAAACCAAAAGAACCCACCTGACCAATGCCGCCTTTACCCAAGGTAAAAATGAGTACTGGCCAATTCCACAGGAATATATTGACAGTGTCGACGAAGGTCTGGTAACCCAGAACAACGGATACTAACAAAATTTCAAATAAAGGGGTGGCTACAGAGCCACCCTTTTTTTAATCAATGGCATGAAAAAACTGATTCTTTTTTCATTGGTTGTTGGTTGTGCCCTTATTTCTCGGGCGCAAACCATAACCCATGATTATCCCAACAGGACTAAACAAAGGTTACAAGCAAAAAATTTCTATTTGTTTTCAGCAGTGGAAAACGATAAAGAGATTGTGAATCTCTTAAAAGCGGACAAACAATTGAAAGCGTACTGGGATACAATGACAATGTCATCGGAGTCCCTGCCAAAGAATCCAAGGGAAATAATTGCTCCATTTTTGTGGTCAAGAAGTGATATCGAGGCTGTTGGAAAACGATTGGTGAAATTGTCCAAGGGCAATGCCCACTTCAAGGAACTTTTGCAGAAACTAAGAAATTCAAAGCAGTACGCCAATTTTGAAGATGCTTCTGACGATGAATACCTTTATAAAATATGGGAACAATGCGCCAAGGGATTGGATACGGTGTTGGAAGTGTATGGAGCAGGTAAAATGCCATTTTATAGAAATATTGATTCGATTTCATTCGATGCAAAATCGAAACGATATCGCTACGCCGTTTCTACCCTTAAAACAGAGGCGATTGAAGATGCCCAAGAAACACAACTGTTCTTTCAGCCAAGTTTAAATCTGGCTTTAAACCTTTTGTATGCAAACCATAAGGACGAAGCAGTTCGTTATGATCCATTGGACAAAAAAGAGAACGCCGAAGCAATCCGCGCTATCAAAACCACAGATTTTAAGGCTTTTCCTTATGCATCTATTGTGGTTTTAGGAGGAGGGCCGGAAAATTACCGAGATAAGCTTTCCATAGCGGGAAAGATTAATCTTCAATTGGCGATGAGGGAATACCGGGCCCAAAAAGCACCTTTTATAATTGTTTCAGGAGGACATGTCCATCCGTATATGACGCCTTATTGTGAGGCCGTGGAAATGAAACTAGAGCTTATTGTGGAATATGGTGTTCCAGAGGAAAATATCATCATTGAGCCCTACGCTAGGCACACCACGACCAATATGCGCAATGCAACCCGTTTGATGGTTGACTATGGAATTCCATTGGATCAGAAAAGCTTGGTGGTGACCAACCCTTTACATAGCGATTATACTGGCAGTGAAAATTTTAAAAAGCGTTGTAAGGACGAGTTGGGTTATCAGCCCGTGAATATCCATGCAAGGTTGTCTCCAACAACTCTTGAGTTTACGGGAAACATAGTTTCATTCCATCAAAACCCAAATCAACCCTTAGATCCTTAGGGAAATGAAAGATCATGAGTGAGATGGCATAATCAAAAACCCACATGGGCAGGTAAATGCCTTTTGGGACTTCTTTTGGGATTGGAAAATCAATCTACAAAAGATTGACCAAAACTTAACTTTAAGAAGATGGTCCATTTAATTGAGTTTGTTTATTTGTTTAATTATCATAGGTGCAGCCATTAATTGGCTGTGCCTTGATTAAATGGATACCTCTTATAAAAAATAAATTATTACATATGAAAATGCAACTCAAAGTGTTGGTTTTAATGTTCGTTTCAGTAACATTTGGAAAAACCTTTGGACAACAACTGCCACGCATTTATAAGGCACCGGAATTTGATGTGGAATGGCGGCAACCCACAAACCACCCCGATAGAATTGTCCTTTCCTATGGGGAGGATCCATCCACAACTGCTAGTGTCACTTGGAGAACCTCTTCGGAAATAGATACTGCCTATGCTGAAATTGCAATTGCTACCGCCGCTCCTAAATTTTGGCGGAATGCAAGCACGATCAAAGCGGTAACCACAACTTTTGATGCATTGGAAATCAATGAAGCTGAAGTGCTGGCGAACTATCATTCTGTGTGGTTCCCGGATTTAAAAAGTGGTACTACCTATGCTTATCGAGTAGGAGACGGCAAACGGTGGAGCGAGTGGATTCAATTTAAAACCGCACCAATGGAGAGTAAGAACAGGTTCTCATTTTTATATGTAGGAGACACCCAAAATTTCATATTGGAGTTATGGTCACGTTTAATCAGGGAGAGCTATAAAAAAGCCCCGGATGCAAGGTTTATTGTTCATGCGGGGGATCTTGTGAACAATGCCCATAATGAACAGCAATGGCAAGAATGGTTTGATGCAGGTGGTTGGATTCACGGAACTATTGGGGCATTTCCAATTCCTGGCAACCATGAGTATCGAAATTTGACACCTGAAGCATCTGAGAGAAGCCTCTCACTACAATGGAAACATCAATTTACCTTACCTGAGAATGGGCCGGAAGGATTGGAGGAAACAGCCTATTTTATGGACTATCAAAATATGCGAATCATTGGATTGAATAGTAACGTAGATCACCAAAAACAAGCCAAGTGGGTAGAGAAATTGCTTTCGGAAACAGATAAAGACTGGAAGATTGTTACGTTTCATCATCCTTTGTTTTCTGCTTCCGATGGCCGGGACAATAAAGAGTGGAGGGAGTTGATGAAACCTATTTTTGACAAATATGAAGTGGATCTTGTGTTGCAGGGACATGATCATAGTTATGCCCGAGGTAGAGTTTCTCCCAATGAAAATGTTTTGGATGGTGTTAACATGAGAGACAAAACAGGAACTGTATATGTAGTTTCGGTAAGTGGAGGTAAAATGTATGGATTGCGCAAAAACGCATGGGAAGGTTATGAGGCCCAAAGAGACAGAGCGGCGGAGAATACCCAATTATTTCAGGTAATCACTATTGAGAATGATAAATTATCTTTTGAATCCTACACTGCTGTTGGGGAACTTTATGATGCTTTTGACTTAATTAAAAAGGCTGGCCAACCTAACGAGTTTGTTGAACGAGACAATGAAGCGATTGCCGAACGTAGATTTTCCAATACCATTCCCTATCAAGATCCACTACCCGAAGGAGCAGAAGAGTCATTATTGTCAAGATACCCCGGTTATGAAGTAAATGGAGTAAGATTTGTAAATGATAATGAATTTATAGGATATAAAGTCCGATTGGATAAGGAGGGTGAAAGAAAGGAGCTCTCTTTGGATGTGAATGGAAAAATTTTGGAATAACTCAATTTATCTTTACAATTATTCGATGCCATAGAAGGCATAGGCTTCAATTCCTGCCATCGATAACCGTATCGATAAAAAAAGTAACTCTACTGGTAATTTCTGGTTGGCGTTGCGAGAGATAGATGATGTTTGTGATATGGTGTAAATTTCACGTTATCAGTTTTTTACTTTTTGTAATCGTGCTTGGTCTTCCATATCGTTCTTCTTTTGGACTTTATCCGCACTTAGATTAGATTTTGGTCATTTCCTTCCTTTTTTTGGTTACCTAGGCCATAGGCACACCACCTAATTTTGTCGTGTAACAATGATGAAATTAAATCGGGGAGCCATGAAAACAATCAATTTTATAAATAAAGTGCTACTATCTTTTGTTATGGTAGGGCTAAGTGCCCAAGCACAAACAAAGGACACAGGTATTGAAACCAAGCAAATGGTTGAAAATTCCTTGAAGCTTTTCAAACAGCTATCAAACGATATTGCACTTGATGAGGAATTTAATTACCGAAAGGAACTTAAGGCATCCAGAGCCGAACAGACCATGTTCTATTTTAGGGACACTAAAATAAGCAAGACCCAATTGTTGAGGCACTTTAAAAGAGCCGCAAGAAGTTCGGACAACAGCATACAGTTCAAGACCTATTTTATGGAAAGGCAATTATACTTTATCAATAAACTGGACAGAAAAACCCTTTCCGGAGTGTATGATGCCATGCGTTCAAAAACCTTGAACGGATACTTGGATATATTGGCAGTATTCGCAGCTACCGACCAAATAATGCCAACCATGGTGCGCAGTTAAGATTTTGGTCATTTTTGAAAATAATATGGTTATCAAGAATGGCAGACCCTCCAATAATTTTGTTCACATAATCTAAAATCAAAGTAGAAATCATGATACGACTAAATTTAAACACAAAGAAAAACCTGACCATAGGTGTTATGGTTTTGGCGATATCAGTATTCATTTATGCTTTCACAAGTGCTGAAAATGAAACTGAAAAACAAGAAGCAGGGGTGGCCGCACTTCCAGTAGAGGTAGCTAAGCCCATATTTGAGAACATTACGGAATGGGACGAATACACCGGTAGGTTCGAGGCTAGTAGCAGGGTAGAGGTACGAGCCCGGGTGAGCGGCTTTTTGGAAAAAGTCAACTTCCAGGACGGAGAACTTGTGAAAAAAGGACAAGTATTGTTCGTAATCGACCAAAGACCTTATAGAATTGCTTTGGATGAGGCAAAGGCCAATTATGCCCAAGCCCTGGCATCGCTAAAAACAGCGCAGGACAATTTTGAAAGGGTAGAATCCTTACGGGAGACAGGAGCTTTGTCCATTGAGGAATATGACAGAAGAAAACAGGCGCTGGTTCATGCTGAGGCAAGCATCCAATTAGCACAGGCAAAGGTGGACAATGCTAAACTCAATTTAGAGTTTACGGAAGTGAAAGCACCTATTTCGGGACTTGTTAGTAGAGATAGGGTAAATGAAGGGAACCTAGTGGATGGTGGTAGTGCCAATTCCACCTTGTTGACCACTATTGTTGCCACTAGTCCCATCCATTTCTATTTTACAGGAAGTGAATCCGATTACTTAAGATATGTGCGATTGGCCAGAAATGGGGAACGTGGTGAGGCCCGTTCCGAAGCATTGCCCGTATTTATCAAATTATTGGACGAGGACGAATTCGTGCACCAGGCCAAGATGGACTTTGTTGACAACGAGATTGACATCAATTCCGGTACCATTGAAAGTAGGGCAGTTCTTGAGAACAAGGATCACTTATTAGAGCCCGGAATGTACGGTAAGGCACGATTAGTGGGAAGTGCCGAACACAAGGCAATGATGGTCCCCGATGAAATTATCGGTACCAACCAGTCCATTCGCTTTATCTACACCTTGTCCGAAGACAATCAAGTTGTAAGCAAGGCAGTAACATTGGGTCCATTACATTCCAATGGACTTAGGATTGTCAGGGACGGTATTTTGCCAGAGGACCAGGTCATTGTCAATAATCTACAAAAGATAAGACCAGGTATGGTGGTGAGTCCTTTACAAGTAGCCATACAGGGAGAGGTGAACAACCTGACAACAGTGGCCCAAGTAGATTGACATTGAAATAACAGCCAACTGTAAAATTACAATCAACAAAAAGTAAACTTCTTTTGCCCTCCAGACCCCATATAATTGGGAGTTTGGATGGGCAGCGGGAGACCTATCATCAAAAAGTAAAACAATGAAATTCAGTCATGTATTTATTAAAAGGCCCATATTCGCCGCAGTACTCAGCGTACTTATCCTGATTGTGGGCGGACTTGCCTACGTCTCTTTGCCCATTTCACAATTTCCGGATGTGGCCCCCCCCACGATCGAAGTGGTGGCGGTATACCCTGGGGCAAATGCACAGACCCTTTCAGAGAGCGTAGCCGCACCTCTGGAAAAGGAAATTAATGGGGTAGAGGATATGATCTACATGACCTCACAGTCATCAGCCGATGGTCGCGTGGTACTACAGGTTGCCTTTGAACTGGGGACGGACCTCGACAAGGCACAGGTACAGGTGCAGAACCGGGTGGCCATAGCTGAACCTCGATTGCCAGAGTCCGTAAAAAGATTGGGTATTACTACCAAAAAGATATCACCGGATATGCTTCTTGTTGTGAACATGTATTCACCGAACAAGACCTATGACCAGACCTATATGGGCAACTATGCAGTGCTCCAACTAAAGGATGAACTCGCCCGTATCAAAGGGGTCGGGGATATCCAAATCTTTGGAGCGGCCGAATATGCCATGCGCATCTGGCTCAATCCTGATAAAATAGCAACATTGGACATTACCGCCGGAGAAGTGGTCGCAGCTCTGAGGGCGCAGAATATTCAGATTGCCAGTGGTACGCTAAACACGCTCCCCGCAGGAAGCCAATCCGCCTTTGAGGTGAATATTCAGACCCAAGGTAAACTGGTGACCACCGAACAGTTCGAAAATGTTATTATCAAGTCGGGTGAAGATGGGAGAATTGTTCGCCTTAAGGATATTGGCCGAGTTGAACTTGGTGCGCAGAACTATGCCACCAAGGGATATTTGGGAAAAGATCCAGCAATCGCGATGCCCATTTTTCAACAACCGGGAGGAAATGCCTTGGAGACTGCCTCACAGATTCAGGATAAAATGGAGGCGCTATCCAAAAATTTCCCAAACGACCTCGAGTACAAAATAGCATACAATCCAACTGAATTCATCCAGAAATCGGTGGATGAGGTGTACCATACTATTTTTGAGGCAGTGATTTTGGTGGTCTTGGTGATTCTCTTGTTCCTTCAATCTTGGAGGGCGGCCATCATCCCGATTTTAGCAATACCCGTTTCCCTTATCGGTACCTTTGCCGTAATGCAGGCCATTGGATTCTCGCTGAACAATTTGACCTTGTTTGGGTTGGTACTTGCTATCGGAATTGTTGTGGATGATGCCATTGTAGTGGTCGAAAATATGGAACGTTATCTGGCTAAAGGATTATCTCCCAAAGAGGCGGCCTTTAAGACGATGGACGAAGTTGGGGGCGCATTGGTCGCCATTGGGTTGGTCTTGATAGCCGTATTTATTCCAACCGCCTTTTTGGAGGGCATTTCCGGTCAATTTTACAAGCAGTTCGGAATGACAATTGCCGTGGCCACTGCCATATCGGTTTTTGTATCCCTTACCTTGAGCCCGGCCATGGCCGCCTTGCTCATGAAGCACGAGGATAGGTCATCAACAAAGAAAACACCTGTATGGTTGAGACCATTGGTATTTATTGGAAATCGTTTCAACGGTTTTATGGATTGGGTTTCCGAGCGCTATGGAAAAGCGGTGCAAAAATTGGTGCGTACCGCCACCATGGTCATGGCAGTCTATTTTGGACTGATTGCCATTACAGGGTTTGAGTTCAATAGGGTGCCCCAGGGATTCATTCCAGCTATGGACCAGCAGTATTTCATTACCATTGTCCAGCTTCCTCCAGGTTCCTCATTGACCAGAACCGATAAGGTTGTCCGTGAGGTACTTGACCTAGGGTTGGAAATTGATGGGGTGGAAAATGCCGTTTCATTTACCGGGTTTGATGCAGCATCGTTTACCAATGCATCAAATGCCGCAGCAGTGTTCTTGACCTTGGAGGATTTTGATATTAGAAATGAAAAAGGTCTGGGGTATGAAGACCTTTTGGGCACGGTCAGAGCAAAGCTAAGTCAGATTGATGATGCCATTGTATTGGTTATCCCGCCACCATCAGTAAGGGGTATTGGTAATGCAGGTGGATTCAGGATGATGGTTCAGGATAGAGGAAATCTGGGAACGGAAGAACTCCTCAAGGCGACCAATGAACTGGCGATGGCAGCCAATCAGGATCCGATATTGAACAATGTATTTAGCTTCTTCAATAATCAGACCCCGCAATTATTCTTGGATATTGACCGTGTAAAGGCCGAAAAATTGGGAATTGATGTAGCGGACATATTCCAATCATTGGAAATCTATATGGGTTCCGCCTTTGTGAACGAGTTCAATTACTTGGGAAGAACTTTTCAGGTAACGGCACAAGCCGATGCCCCTAACCGTTTGACACCGGATGATATTTCAAGGATAAAAGTACGCAACGATAAAGGAGAGATGGTTCCCTTGGGTACGGTCTCACAACAGGAAGATATTTCCGGACCTTCACGAATCCCCAGGTTTAATCTGTATCCATCAGCTTCACTAAACGGGGATTTTGCACCGGGTCATAGCTCAGGCGAAGGATTGGATCGCATGGAAGAATTGGCTGCGGAAATATTGCCACCAGGAATATCTTTTCAATGGACGGAAATTGCTTATCAAGAAAGAAAAGCGGGCAATACCGCAGGAATAGCATTTTTGTTGGCGGTCGTATTTGTATTTCTCTTGTTGGCCGCCCAGTTCGAGAGCTTGGTATTGCCATTGGCGGTAATTTTCATTGTGCCCATGGTATTGTTATCGGCCATGATAGGTGTCGACCTGGCCGGTCTCGACAACAATATCATGGTTCAGATCGGATTGGTAGTGCTTGTGGGACTGGCGAGTAAGAATGCCATTTTGATCGTGGAGTTTGCGAAACAATTGGAGGACCAAGGAGAAGACTTGAAAACAGCGGTTATCGAAGCCTCAAAGTTGAGATTGAGACCAATTTTAATGACGGCCATGGCTTTCATCCTGGGAGTTGTCCCATTGGCCATTGCTACAGGAGCCGGTTCGGAATTGCGCGTATCCTTGGGTATCGCCGTATTCAGCGGAATGTTGGGCGTGACCGTTTTCGGAATTTTCTTGACCCCGGTATTCTATTATTTGGGTAGAAAATGGTCATTAAAAAGGGCTGTAAGAGAAAATAAGGAGCTGGTTCATCAATTAAATTAAAATCTAAAAGCAATGAAAAATTCAATAATAGTAACTGTAATAACATTACTGTTGGCTTCTTGTGGAATTACAAAGAGAGATTATAATGTTCAAAACGACGCGGAAGTCAAGCAGGATTTTCTTACCAACGAAATCAAAGAGGAAGCCTATACTGAGGCAGCCATAACAAAAGAATGGTGGTCGGAATTTAACGACCCCGTCCTTGATACGCTCATTGAAAAGGCCAGAAGACACAATCTGGATATTAATTCGGCAGTAGCCAATTACAAGGCATCACGGGCTTTTCTCAAAGAAAGAAAATTGGACCGATTGCCAACAGTGACGGCCAATGGAAATTATACACGTACCCGTTTGGGAGAGAATGTATTTGTTCAGGGCAGCAATCCAACCTACAGCACGTACAATGCAAGTTTTGATGCCTTTTGGGAAGCAGACCTTTTTGGTAGGGTAACTCATAGAATCAAAGGGGCGTATGCCAATAGTAATCTTGCCTTGGCCGATATGCATGGGATGTATGTGAGTATATTCGCCGAAGTGGCCAATAATTACATGGAGCTACGTGGCACACAGTATTTGCTGGATATAGCCAAACGTAATTTAGAGGGACAACAGGAAACCTATGAGCTCACGGTTAAATTAACGGAAGCGGGTACTAGTAACAGCCTTGATGTATCCAGGGCATTGGCCCAATTGGAGAGCACCCGAGCCAGTATTCCTCCATTGGAGGCTAGGGTAGAATCACTGAAAAATAGTTTGAGCGTGCTTATCGGAGAGGTTCCCGGAAATTTGGGAAATGAAGTTGTTGACAAAAAGCCATTGCCAAGCCTACCTGCAACAGTAGCTCTGGGCGATGTTAGGGAAATGCTTCGAAGAAGGCCCGATGTTCGTAGGGCCGAGGCTGCACTTCAGGAACGCATTGCTGCCTACAATATTTCGGTAGCCGAACTATATCCCAAGATTGAGTTTGGAGGATCCGTTGGATTCTCAGCAGTCGATTTTGCAAATTTTGGTGAAAAGCCATCATTTACTTGGACCCTGATGCCCAGTATCAGTTGGGCCGCTTTTAATCTGGGCCGTGTAAAACAACAAATCAAACGGAACGATGCCCTGACCATTGCCGCACTAAATCAGTACGAGAAAGCGGTGTTGCAGGGATTGGAGGATATGAAGACCTCCTTGGCGAACTATAGCAAAGAGTTGGAACGAAGGGAAATCCTGCGCATTTCATCAGAGGCAAGCGCACAAGCCGCGACCTTTGCCAAGCAACGCTTTAACTCTGGATTGGACAGTTTTATTGATTACCTAAATGCCGATAATGCTTTGTTGCAGGCTGAGAATGCGTTAGCTTTAAGCGAGATTTCGTCTGCAACATCCCTAATAGCCATTTACAAGGCCTTGGGCGGTGGATGGGAAATCATTTCAGAAGAAGAATTGGATACTAAATATGAAAACTTGCATCTGGCCAGTGCCGATGCCAATTAAAACTTAGGTTGTAAGGTGGGTCGGATATTTTGGACAAAAAATAGTGCCGATCCACTACAAGATATATGAACAAGGCCGATATACCTGTTTTTGAAAATACGAATGATTTACATGAGGCCATTGGTTTTGCCCATAGGAGCCATATACCCAATTTTGATGTGTTTCCGGTAGAGGACATGGAAGCTTCGTCAAGAAGGTGCATGCCGCCCTATCGTCAGGGATTTTATCAGGTAGGACTGTTGAACTATACAGGAAAGAGTCAACTCAACCTTAATACGGATACCTTGGAACTGAATGAGTTTCCTTTATGGTTTGTGGTTCCGGGACAGGTGTTCTCTTGGTTCAGGGACGAAAAGATGTCAGGATATTATGTGATGTTCAGAAAAGAGTTTTTGATCAATACTTTTCCGGATTTGCAGAAAGATTTTCCTTTTTTGAAAATGTCCGAAAACAATGTGCTGATGCTCACCAAAGAAGAACATGAGTCGTTGTATTTTGATATGGAACGGATGCATTCGGTTTTTAAGAACCCGCATCCGTACCAAGAGAAAATGTTGGAGGGAATGCTCGGTTCCTTACTGTATTTCTGTAAGGCAATCCATGAGCGCCATAAAACAACGGAAAATCACCTGAGCAGGTCACAGATCATTGCAAATCAGTTTGAAGCGTTGGTGGACAAAATGTATGTGGATACCAAAAACGTGAGCGATTATGCGGAAGAATTGAACATAACACCGAACTACCTGACCACGACCATCAAGAAATTGACAGGCAAGAGTGCCAAGGATATCATTCAGGAACGGCTTTTGATGGAAAGTAAAAGCCTGTTGAAATATTCAGGGTTGGATATTGCTGAGATAGCCTATCGCCTCAATTTTCAAGAACCGACCCATTTTACCAGGTTCTTTAAAAATTTGAGCGGAGTAACGCCAAATCAATTTAGGAGAATGTAAATAGTTTGATACCGATTTGACCAACAATAAATTGAGAAAAGAAATACTATTAAGAATGAAAAACCATATGCTAAATTTGTAAAATGAAATAAATGAGTAATGAAGAATGATAAATATGTTGCTGTTGTAACGGAAGCAGGTAACGGACTGGGCCACAAGTTTGCCAAGATTTTGTTGGAGAATGGGTATGAGGTTATTCTTGCGGCATGTGGAAAAAGCTTTGAATTACTCTCCAAAGACGGGGAGGATTTGCACGAATATCAGCTTTTGAAAATCGATTTTAGTTCGGAGGATAGTTTGGATTTGTTGGAACATACCATACAGGAATCGTATGGCAAATTGGATTTGCTGATCAACAATGCAGAAATGGTCAACGGTTTTGGCCACAAGATAGATCAAATCAATATCGAGGATATCAAGGAGGTCTATGAGATCAATTTTTTCTCTATCATTCGAACCATACAAACATTAAAACCGTTATTGAACCAGAGTGATGCTCCGAGAATCATTAACATCACCAGCTCCTTGGGGGATATCAATAAGATGAAGGATGAGAGTTTTTGTTATTCTGGATATAGTCTTACTGCTTATTCTACCTCCAAAGCAGCGCTTAACATGTTTACTCATTTGCAGTGCAAGGAATTCAAGCCTTCTAAAATAAAAATGTACAGTTTTGATCCTGTAAACATGAAAAATTGTACTTATAACTCGGTAGCCATTTGTGATGGCATCAAAGATGACTTTATTTCCCTGATTGAAAGAAAGCAAATGAGAGCGTAGATTGTCTCATTAAAAATGTTACGTAAGCGTTTAACTTGTATTTGTATAGTCTAAGTAAGACTACCTTTCTACATCAACAATTAAATTTTCGCATTCAATTGGTTCATAAATAGATGAGGATGATTTTTGGGAAAGTGCTTTTTATAAAGGAAAGCAGGTATGATACTTATTGCATAAGTTTGAACCATAGTATAGGTTTCAACACATCTTTTTATCTTTTTTGAATCTGTTCTTCGCTGGTGGCCATGGAATTAATTTTATCATGCGTAAAAAGCGCCCGTTTGCCGGATATTGCCGATCTGGTGTTATGTTATTGAATGTCAATGCCACCAACAGCATAATAGTGACCCCGCTGAGCACAGGAAAGAAAATATACCAATAGCCCAATCCAATAATTTTTTCCGAACCTATTACCGCAATCAAGGCGGTGGCTCCCCCGGGCGGATGGAGGGTCTTGCTGAATTGCATGGCCAGAATGGATAATGAAACGGATAGGGCAGCGGCCAGCCAAAGAATATCTCCCAAAAATTGACATACAGTGACACCTATTACCGCACTTATCAGATGCCCTCCTATCAAGTTGCGTGGTTGCGCCAATGGACTATTTATGGCTCCATATATTAAAACACCTGTGGCACCAAATGATCCTATGAGCAATATGTTGTCCGATTGGTCCAAATATTGATTTTGGATAATACCGATGCAGGCAATTCCTATAAATGAGCCTAAAAAGGACCAAATCAACTCTTTAGGTTCCACAGAGGTTTCCTTGTACACAATATATCTCCCAATACGATATCCCCGCTTGATATTCTTTTTCATATATGGCCCCAAAGATAAGGCTATGTCATGGCGGTGCAATTTAGAATGAGATGATAATGAGAAAGAAAAATAAATTTTTTGTTATGAGAATAACACTGAATGCAACACTTTCCTTAATAATTAAATTGCAAAATAAAGTTTTATTGTAGCTAATATTAAAAGAAGAAAACTGATCAGGACAATTTGAAAATTATTTGTCTTTAAGTGAAGATATGTATGGATTCTGTTTGATTAAAGGTTTTAAGGTCGAACCGGTAATTTTCTTGTGTCCTGAACACTGGTCACAAGCAAAAAAAAAGCCCTAAAAAATTAGGGCCTTTTACAGCTTAATGAAAGGCTCAAACTTCCTTCACAATCGCTTAGAAATAGTATGTTTAAGGATTAAAACTTTTTGGTTCTACTCACCTCTTTCTTGTTTTTGCTTGTTCACCATGGCTTCCACATCGCTCAACAATTTTTTAGCGTCGTAGACAATACCATCTTTGATGGTGTATTCAATTCCACCAACTCTTTCCACTTTTGCGGTGTCATCGTTCAAACGAACGGCGCCAGTTCCGTAAAGTACTTTTAGGTTTTGAAGAGGGTTCTCGTCCACAATGATCATGTCGGCCAACAAACCTTCACGGATCACACCATACTCGATTGGTTTTTTCAAAGGCTTGAAGATTTCTTGGGCACTGTGCATGGTTGCTGCACGGATAACTTCCAATGGGTGGAATCCGGCTTCTTGGAACATTTCAAGTTCCAATATGGTTCCAAAACCATAGGTCTGGTAAATGAAGCCTGAATCTGAACCTAGCGTGATCTTCCCGCCCATGTTCTTGTATTCATTAAGGAACTGCATCCAAACTTGATAGTATTTTTTCCACGCCACTTCGTCTTCAGTGGTCCAGTCGAACCAATATGCGCCATGGCTCGTACGGCTGGGTGAAAAGAAATCCATCAAAGAGGGCAAAGTGTATTTCTCGTGCCAGTCCGCGTTGCGTGCTCTCATCACATCCCTGCCTGCAGAATAAATGGTCATGGTCGGGTTGATATAGAAATCCAGTTTTAAAAATTCATCAAGAAGTGCATTCCATTTTTCACCTCCCGGTTTCACCAAGTTCCATTGGCGTGCAACTTGGCCAAAACGGTGCTGCTCATCTCCATAATTGATGTCCACCGGCCAAGGCTGCACATCGTTGTTTTCGTACATGGATTCAAATAGGCCATAAAAGTGGGTCATACTGGTAAGTCCCAATCTAGCAGCATCAATGGTGTTCATTTGTGCCACACCACTTTGTGCCAGGTGGGCAGTGCTCCCCATCCCCAATGAGTTGGCTTCATCTAGTACGGCCTCCATAATTTCAGGGCGATGTGAGCTAAGCTTTAGTCCATCCACACCTTTCTTGTTGGCATATCGTACCCATTCCCTTGCATCTTCCGGTGTTAGAATTTTTCGATTTTCCCATTCTTTTCCAGTTCCAATCCTATGAAAGGAGACCATTCTTGGTGCAACAATCTCGTTTTTGGCACTTCTTTCTTTTTCTTTTAGCGACCACTCCAAGTTTCCAAAAGGCACGCCTCTTATTGTTGTAATTCCATGGGCCATCCATAATTTATATACGTACTCTGCTTCAGGAGCTTTTGGGGCACCTCCAGTGTGCACGTGCAGGTCAATCAAACCTGGCATCACATATTTACCGTTGGCATCGATTTCTTTGGTTTTGCCATTTCCCAGTTTCGGGCGTTTGGATTCATCGATTGGGACTTTGGGTACACCGACTCTTGCGATATCTACAATTTTGTTGTCCTCGACAATAATGTCCACAGGCCCTGAAGCTGGTCCGCCGGTTCCGTCGATTAAAATGGCACCTCTAATAATAAGTCTGTCAAAGGGACCTTCTCCCTCGCCCGCTTTTCTGTCTGGTGCACCAATAGTTTGGGCACACATCAGCATTGGGAGCAACAGAAGTGTTGCAAAAAATAATTTTTTCATGATTTAACGTTTAAATGGTTGGTGGTTGGTCAAACCCATGATTGTGGAAAATGGGCATAAACAATCCGTATTTAATAACACTGTTCAATACTATGTTAAATAAATATAGATTTAGGGTGACAGAAGGTTGTTTTTTATAAATAATGGAAGTGTTATTGGGTTAAGATCGCCGGCTTGATAAACGGCTCAAAAAAACTCACGAAACCGTCATGCTGTAGAGAAAATCGTAATCAGTAAATAGAAGACAGTTGTTCTACTAATTGGGAGAGCAGAATCAGTAGAAATAAGGAAATAAAATCTTCTTTTTTGTTGGACCTTAAAAATGCATAGGCCCTTTTCATTTGGGTTTTTACCGTGTTTACCGAAATACCGTTGGCTTCGGCAATTTCAGTATAGCTTTTTCCGTCCACTACGACCGACACAAAAATTTCTTTCCTTTTTGTGGGCAATTTGTTGATGAGGTCGTTCAACTTATTGTTTTGTCGGTCCAATTTGGGTTCTGGGGCACTGGTGTCCGTTTCAAAAGTATCCATTAGCCGTTGTTCCCTTTTTTTCTTTTCTAAATACTGAAGGCTTAAATTTTTGACGGATTTTTTTGCATAAGCTTCAAAAGATGTGTTTATGGTAATCGACTCCCTTTTGTTCCAAAACGAAACAAAAAAGTCCTGCACAATGTCTTTTGAAATATCCTTATCCTTTACTATGGAAAAGGAAACCAAGCACAAAAGTGGGTAGTTGTTTTTAAAAAGCTCTTCAACCTTAAATCTCATAAATTGAGGTTTCGGGGGTATTCATATAAATTTAAAGTTACCGAAATATAAAATTAAACTGGATCATTACCCAAATTGGATAAAAAAATTATTGATTTTTAAAAAAATCTTTGAGGATTGTCACCCTATTTCAATAAAATACTATCTAATACATGAGAACAATGATCTAATGCAACAGAAAGAAACATTGCTTACACTTATAAAGAATTTGAAGGAGTCGACCGGTTGGAAAGATAAATCTGACAAGGAGTTTGAGGATTTCTCTCAAGAATTGATTGAGCGTATTATTGAAGAGGATTTGGTGGACGAATCTTTGGAATTTTTGGAAGGTTTGGATGTAGATAAGGATTGGAAATCCTTAGAGGCCAGGATGACTAAAACCAAGGTTAAAAAACTTTACCCAAAACGAATACTCAAATATGCAGCGATTTTTGTTGGTGTGGTCTCATTGGGAATAGGTTATGTGTGGCTAAGCGACAATAATAATGATGCCATATTATCAGGTATGGATGGTGAGTATGTAACATTGGACACGGGTTCGGATAGAACCTTGATAGAGTCACATGGTAGCCATGCCGTTACACTTCCATCAGGTGAAACAGTGGCCGTGCATAATGGAGATACATTAATTTATGGTTCTAATGAAGGTATCAAGGACTTTGTTTACAATGAGCTCAATATACCCAATGGGAAAATGTTCACGCTTGTATTGTCAGATGGTACCAAAATTTATTTAAACTCAGGAACAAGGATCAAATTTCCAGTAAAGTTTCCTGAAAATGGTAGACGGGAAGTGTTGGTTTATGGTGAAGCATATTTTGATGTGACCAAGGATGAAAATCGTCCGTTTGTGGTCAATTCCAAAGAAGTTGCGATAGAAGTATTGGGAACACAATTTAATCTGTCTTCCTATGATGATCAAAATGAAGTGGCTACAGTATTGGTAGAAGGTTCGGTGAGTCTTTCACATGCGGAAAATGGCAAGGATGGGATTTTGTTGAAACCTGGAGAAAAAGGCGCGTGGAACAGGGGCAAGGGAATAATCGAGGTAGAAGAAGTAGATGTTTCATTACATACCGGTTGGGTAAATGGAGAAGTTGTTTTTAGGAACGCACCATTTACCGAATTACTGGCAAGTTTGGAGAGGACCTACAATGTGAAAATAGAAAACACCAACGACAGTATTATTGGACAGACTTTTAGTGCGAGGTTCAATAGAAATGTAGAAAAAATAGAGGATGTTCTTGAGGCCTTGAGAATTATAACACCTTTTGAGTATGAGGTTGTTGATGGTAAAAAAGGTAAAAAGAAGGATGTCAAAATAAAGTAACAGATAACAACCAAACGATAAACTATTAATACTAAAATATATATGCCAATGAAATGACTTTTTTATTAAAAAAAGTACACACAAAAAAAGGGAATGTTGGCCCATTCCCTCTCTTGAACTGTGTAATAAATATCGATTCAAACTAATTAAATCAACTCAAAATTATGAAAAAAAAACCATCTAGAATTCTTTTTTTAAAGAGATTCTTGAAGAATGGTTTATCAACCAAATTGACCATTTTTCTAATAATTGCTTCGATAATCCAAATTCAGGCGGCTAACTCCGATTCGCAAGGAGAAAAGCTTTCACTTGATTTAGAAGAAGTTACCATAGAGAGCGCACTGGGAGAAATCGAATCCCGTTCCGAGTATCGTTTTATGTACGAGTACAGTCAGATCCCTTTAAAAAAGAAGGTGAGTTTAAAGACGAACGACCAGAAAGTGGAGGATATCCTGACGCTTTTGTTCAGGGATACTAAAGTGGTTTATCAAATCCGTGGCAGACAGATTATACTGATGAAATCTGCCGGTAAGAAATCATCGGATGGATTTTCTTCGGCGGAACCCGTTAAGCCAATAATACAGAGCACAGTAACAGGTACGGTAGTGGATTTTAGCGGGGTACCTTTATTGGGGGCGAACGTTATGGTTAAAGGAACGTCCAATGGTGCCCAAACCGATTTTGATGGAAATTTTACCATACAGGCCGAGCCTGGGGACATTTTAGTGGTTTCCTACATCGGTTTTAAGACTTCGGAGACCGAAGTTACGGGTAACGGTCCCATTACTATTGAACTCCAAGAAGATTCCGCACAGTTGGATGAGGTTGTTGTAACCGCCCTTGGTATTTCCCGGGAGAAAAAATCCTTGGGGTACGCAACACAAGAGGTTGATGGCGAGGATGTGAACAGGACTCCAACGGATAACGTGGTTAATGCCTTATCTGGTAAAATTGCCGGTGTTCAGATCAAGAACAATACCAATATGGGTGGATCTAGTAATGTTGTGATTCGTGGTAGTACCTCTTTAACAGGTAACAACCAAGCATTGTTCGTTGTGGATGGAGTTCCTGTGAGTAACTCCAACTTTAACACAGCCGATCAGCAAAGCGGTACCGGTGGTTTCGATTACGGTAACATGGCCTCGGACATCAACCCAAACGATATCAAATCCATTAACGTACTTAAAGGTGCGGCAGCAACGGCACTTTATGGTTCTAGGGCCACGAACGGAGCGGTGATCATTACCACTAAATCAGGAGCCGGAGCAAAACAAAAACCAACAGTAACTATCAACTCAAATGTTACCATGGGATTCATCGATAAATCCACATGGCCAGATTTCCAATATCAGTACGGTACAGGATATGGTCCTGTTTATGGTAACGATGGAATGAGTTTTTTCAACGACCAAGATGCCAATGGTGATGGGGAATTGGATTTGGTAACACCAGCTACCGCATATGGTTCTTATGGTGCACAGTTTGATCCCAATCTAATGGTATATCAATGGGATTCCTTCTACGAAGGATCTCCGTATTATCTCCAACCAAGTCCATGGGTTGCTCCGGAGAGCAGATTGATCGATTTCTTTGAAACCCCCGTAACCATGACCAATAGTGTTGCGGTTGCCGGTGGAAGTGATAAGGCAACCTATAGAATTGCCTATACCCGTTTCAATCAAGATGGATTGATGCCGAACAGTAACATGACGAGGGACAATATTTCCATCAATACATCTTTTAATATTACCGATAAGTTCTCCGTTTCGGGAAGTGCAAACTATATACTTACCGATGCCTTGGGTAGAAACAGAACAGGTAGTGAAACAGGAGCCAATGCGCAGAACGTTATCTCATCCATGAGAAGATACTGGGCCATGAATGTTGGTATCGATGAACTGAAAGATGCTTATTTTAACACAGGAACCAATGTTGACCCATTTATGGGTGGTACAATCGATAACCCTTACTGGGTCGTTTACGAAAACTACCAGAACGATTCCCGTAGTAGAATTTTTGGAAACGTATCCGCAAAATATAAATTCACCGACTGGTTGAATGTGGAAGGTAGGGTTTCCTTGGATACCTATTCCTTTATTCAAGAAGAAAGGAATAATGTAGGAACAGCTGGTGCCGTGGGAAGATATTCCAGAAGAAACATCAACTATAGTGAAGAAAACTATGATTTGATGATCAACTTCAACAAATATGTTACCGACAAGTTGAACATCAGCGGTGTCTTGGGAGCCAATATTAGAAGAACCGACCTGAGCTCCATATATGCCGAAACAAATGGTGGATTGGTACTTCCAGATTTGTTCTCCCTTTCCAACTCATTAAACTTGCCGCCAGCCCCAATAGAAAATGTGGAGAAAGTTGGAGTTGATGGATATTACGGTTTGGCCTCGTTCGGTTATGATAATTTGATCTATGTGGATTTGACCGGAAGGTTTGACCACTCTTCAACTTTGCCAGAAGAGAACAGCACATATTTCTATCCATCCATTTCTTCCAGTTTTGTGTTTTCTAATTTAGTGGACAAAAACTGGTTGAGTTTTGGTAAACTTCGTTTAAACTATGCCGAGGTAGGTAGCTCCGCTCCTGCAAACAGTTTGATCGATGTATTGAACAAACCGACACCATTTGGAGCGGTTCCTTTGTACGGTACAAATGATACCAAGAACAATGAAGACTTATTGCCCGAAACAACAATCAGTTACGAGGCTGGTCTTGAAATGAGGTTCTTGAACAGTAGATTAGGTTTTGATCTATCTCTTTACCAAACAAATTCCAAGGATCAGATTATCCCTGTGGCCATTTCAACCACAACAGGATACTCTTCCAGATTTGTAAATGCTGGTGAAGTTGAAAACAAAGGTATTGAGGTAGCCATTAATGGAGACATCGTACAAACAGAGGATTTTCAATGGAAAGCCAATGTAAACTGGGCCAAAAACCAGAGTGAGGTAGTTTCCTTGTTCGAAGGTGGTAGCAATCTACAATTGGGAACTGTAAGTGGAGTTTCCATCAATGCAACTGTTGGGGAACCCTATGGAACCATTCAAGGAACCGACTATATCTACGTGGATGGAAAACGTTTGATCAACCAAGAAACAGGGGCATATGAGCGTACTACAACATCCAACAACGTAATTGGTAACATTACCCCTGATTGGACGGCAGGTATCACCAACCAGTTTAGGTACAAGAACTTTGATTTGAGCTTTTTAATTGATATTCAAAGTGGAGGGGATGTCTACTCAAACGATATCTCAACAGGTAACCGTTCAGGTCTGTACGCTTGGTCTGTAGGACTTAACGATTTGGGCAATCCAATAAGAAACTCCTTGGCCGATGGCGGAGGTATCATATTGGACGGTGTAGCTCCTGATGGATCTCCAAATACCGTTAGAACCGCAATGGATAACTACAGAAATGCAACAGGTAGTGTTATGGCGCCACAGGCGCACTTCGTATACGATGCATCTTATGTGAAGCTTAGAGAAGTTGCCTTGAACTATAATTTCCCGAAAATGGCCTTTATGGACAAACTTAGCATTCAATCGTTAAGATTGGGATTAACAGGTTCCAACTTGTGGATCATCCATAAAAACCTGCCATATGCTGACCCAGAAGCTGGATTAAGTTCCGGTAACTTGCAAGGTTCCCAGAACGGGGTTTTGCCTACGGTAAGAAATATCGGTTTTAACCTACAAGTTCAATTCTAAACCAAAAAAAATCAGAAAATGAAAAACTATTATATCATAATTTTAATGGCGCTGTTTTTCTCATGTTCCGGTGATTTGGAAGACATGAACGTGGACGTGAAGAACGCAACAGAGGCTCCTGCGGAGACCTTTTTCAACAATGCCGTGAAAAATCTGTCCGATACCATGAGCGGTATCACCTATGGGGCCAATGGTAACCCATTTAATACAACCAGATTGTTGGTGCAGCAAATTTCCTCAGTAACCTATAACGAGGGAACCACATACTATTCCAACTTTACTTGGAACGAGGTCTATATGGATATCTTGAACAACCTTCGCCAAAGCGCTGAGGTCATTCAGAGTGCAGAGAGTTTGACTCCTGCAAACGAAAACCAATTGGCGATCATAGAGATTGTTCAGGTATATACTTGGTCCAAACTTGTGGAGTCTTTTGGTGATATACCCTATTCCCAAGCTTTGGATGTGGATAACATTTCGCCAGAATATGATGATCAAGAAGCAATTTACACCGATTTATTATCAAGATTGACCACGGCTATCAATGCTTTGGATGCCTCCCAGCCTTCTTGGGGTCAAGACCTTCTTTATAATGGAGATGTGTCCAGCTGGAGCTCTTTTGGTAGTTCATTGTTGTTCCAGATGGGAATGAGAATCATAGAATCCAATCCAACTTTGGCTACGGATGCCATAACAACGGCCTTGCCAAATATTTTTACCTCAAATGCAGATATTGCGCAAATAGAGCATTTGGAGTCTCAGCCAAATACAGCTGAACTTTGGACGGATTTGGCCGTAGGAAATCGTAGGGACTTTGTGGGAACAGATGTCTTTATAGACTATATGAACGAGTTGGAAGATCCACGAAGATCAGTGTTTTTTCAAGAAGTTGATGGTACCGACGGTGTGTATCGTGGCTCGGAATCCGGACTTGTGGTAGCGTATTTTGATTTCTCCCGATTCGGGACATTATTCTATCAGCCGACCACTCCAGTAATCCTTTTGGACTATGCAACAATTGAATTTTTGTTGGCCGAAGCTGCCGAGAGAGGAATTGCCGGGGTAACCGATGCAGAAGCACACTACAATGCGGCCATACAAGCCAATTTTGATTATTATGGACTAGGTGACAGCGCAGCCGCTTATTTGGCAGACCCAGAAGTAGCATATACTACAGCTCCCGGAACTTGGGAAGAAAAAATAGGTATGCAAAAGTGGGTGGCATTGTTTAACCAAGGATTGGAGGCATGGACAGAGTACAGAAGATTGGATTACCCTACTTTGGAGGCACCCCCTCAATCCTTTGTTCCGACTGTTCCGGTAAGGTTGACATACCCTATTTCCGAGCAAACTTTGAACAGGGCCAACTATGAAAGCGCTGCTGCGGCCATAGGTGGAGATTTGCTTACTACTAGTTTGTTCTGGGATGTGGATTAAATTCTTTTAAAATATCCAACTTAACCATAAGATTGCCTGGGCTGAAACCCAGCCTAGGCTCTCATTGATTTTTTATCCGTTTGATTAGCTGAAAAGGGGCAGAATACACGCTATCTGATTTTGATTGTTCAATTAATCAAAATTCTGCCCCTTTTTTATTTATGATCCACTAATTTGAATTACTATAGGCTTAAATAATTATATCCTACCTTTTTGGACCATCCTCGTCACATTAAAACATTAAAACCATGAAAACAAGACTTAACAAAATCATATATCTTTTTCTCTTGATCGGTACCACGGTATCCGCACAGCAGTTGAATACCGCAATGGATTCAACAGTAACTGTTCAAGGAAAGGTCAGCATCAAAGGGAAAGAAGTAAAATACAAAGCAACCACAGGTAAGCAGCCTGTATGGGACGATAAAGGAAAAATAATAGCCGGACTGTTTTTCACCTATTACCAAAGAACAGATGTGGACAACATTGCCAAAAGACCATTGGTAATTTCTTTTAACGGTGGCCCAGGCTCGGCTTCGGTTTGGATGCACATTGCATATACCGGACCAAAAATTTTGAATATTGATGAAGAAGGATATCCGGTTCAACCTTACGGAATTAAAGACAATCCAAACTCTATATTGGATGTTGCCGATATCGTTTATGTGAACCCGGTGAACACGGGTTACTCCAGGGCCATAAATGAAATGGACGACAAGACCAAGTCAGAGACCTTTTTTGGGGTGAAACAGGATATAAAGTACTTGGCGACATGGATAGATAACTTTGTTACTAGGAACAACCGTTGGGCCTCGCCAAAATTTTTAATTGGAGAAAGTTACGGAACACCGAGGGTTTCAGGGTTGTCATTGGAGCTCCAAAACTCTCATTGGATGTATTTGAACGGAGTTATACTGGTTTCGCCAACAACTTTGGGGATTGAAAGAGGAACCGTTGCAGGTGCAGCGAATTTCTTGCCCTATTACACCGCTGCAGCTTGGTTCCATGAGCAATTACCTGCCGATTTACAATCCAAGGATCTAGTGGAGATTCTTCCGGAAGTAGAGGCCTATACCATTGATGTACTTACCCCTGCAATCTCTAAGGGAGGATACTTGCCAGAATCAGAAAGGAAGCAAGTTGCAGCAACTATATCTAGATACTCTGGATTATCTGAGAAAGTGATATTGGAGCATAACCTACGTATACCTAAAACCTTCTTTTGGAAGGAATTGTTGAGAGATGAAGGCTACAATATCGGTAGATTGGATTCACGCTACTTGGGAATTGATGAACAGACCGCAGGAACAAGGCCCGATTATGCAGCAGAACTTACCAGTTGGTTACATTCCTTCACACCGGCCATCAACCATTACTTCAAGAACTATCTCAATTATCATACCGATGTAAAGTATAATATGTTCGGCCCGGTACGTCCTTGGGATAGAAGCAATAATACAACAGGATACGATTTGAGACAGGCTATGGCACAAAACCCATACTTGAATGTCTTGGTTCAATCTGGATATTATGATGGAGGAACAGACTACTTCAATGCAAAATACAATATGTGGCAGATGGACCCCAGTGGCAAGCTCAAAGATAGAATGGAGTGGAAAGGTTATAGGAGTGGACATATGATGTATCTTAGGAATGAGGATTTGCAAACTGCTAACGATGACCTAAGGGAATTTATAGCAAAGTCGCTCCCTGCAGAAGGAATGCCCGCAAAATACAGTAGAAAGTAAACAACTGATTTGGGGTTAAAATAAAATAGACTACAATTAACTTATAAAATGAAGAAACTAAAATTTCACTTATTGATTCTTGCTGTTGCCTTGGTGCAAGGAGCAATGTACGGACAAATTGAAAAAGCACCGGAGCGTGCCGAAGGAGAGGGGCCTTGGAGCCAACTGATCATTAGGGGAGCTACGATGATAAACGGTACACTGGCACCACCGCAGGGCCCCGTGGATATCGTTGTGGAAAACAACAAAATCGTAGATGTCAGGGTGGTGGGTTATCCAGGTGTTCCAATAGATCCTAAAAGACGCCCAACCCTAAAGCCGGGAGGAAAGGAACTAAATGCCGAAGGAATGTACATAATGCCCGGTTTTGTGGATACCCACGCCCATATTGGCGGAATGGCACAGGGAACTTCTGCCGAGTATGTTTTTAAACTTTGGATGGGACATGGAATCACTACGATTGCCGACCCAGCATCCGGAAATGGTATAGAGTGGACCTTGGAACACAAGAAAAAGAGTAAAAACAATAAGATTACCGCCCCACGAATCAAAGCATATACCGCTTTTGGTAGTAAACTTAACGGTGAAATGGGCAGGGAAAACATTGCCACGCCAGAGCAAGCCATTGAATGGGTCCGTGAAAATGCCAAAAAAGGAGCGGATGGTATCAAATTCTTTGGAGCCCCACCAAAAGTTATGGAAGCTGCATTGGTGGAGAACAAAAAATTGGGACTTCGTTCCAAAATGCACCACTCCCAAACCTATGTGGGGCAATGGAACGTGCTTCACAGCGCACGTGCAGGTTTAACTGCAATGGAACACTGGTATGGACTTCCAGAGGCATTATTCGATGATAGAACAGTTCAGGATTATTCTTTGGATTATAACTATCAGAACGAGCAAGATCGTTTTGGTGAAGCAGGTCAATTGTGGACTCAAGCCGCAAAACCATATTCCGACAAATGGAATGCCGTAATGGAAGAGTTGCTCGAGTTGGACTTTACACTATCGCCAACAATGGTGATTTATGAGGCCAACCGTGATTTGGCAAGGGCCAGAAGGGCAGAGTGGCACGAGGAGTATACCTTACCGACACTTTGGGAATTTTACTCCCCAAGCCGTCAATCCCACGGTTCTTACTGGCACTATTGGGGAACAGAAAGAGAGATTGATTGGAAGGCCAACTACGAGCTTTGGATGACTTTCATCAACGAATACAAAAACCGGGGTGGTCGTGTAACGGTTGGAACCGATGCAGGTTTTATATACGAACTGTACGGATTTGCATATCCAAGGGAAATGGAATTGTTGCGTGAGGCCGGTTTCCACCCGTTAGAAGTAATTAAAGCAGCCACACTCAACGGAGCAGAGTCTTTGGGTATGGATGATGAGATAGGTACTATTGCCGTGGGCAAATTGGCAGATTTCGTGATTACGGAAGAAAACCCGTTGGCGAACCTTAAATCGTTGTACGGAACTGGGGCCATCAAATTAATGGAGGACAATACCATTGAAAGAGTAGGTGGGGTAAAGTATACCATCAAGGACGGAATCATCTATGATGCCAAACAATTGTTGAAAGATGTGAAGGCGATGGTGGATAAAGAAAAAGAAGCCAAGAACTACAAGATACTACAACCAGGAATAAAAGGGTAAAATTAGTTTGATTTTAATAGGTTAGAATATACCCTTTTTACAATCGTGGTGGTTGTTCGCAATCACCACGATACTTCACTACGAACAAAAATCACTTCAGTATGAACAAATAGGTTGTTACGGTAAACCTGATGTTTCAACGAGCAAGAAACTTATACCCAATTTTTAGGGTAACTCCTATCGTGGCAATTATTAACAACTTACATCATGTCGGACATTGTAAATTTTAACAATACAGAAGCGGCCTTTGCCACAAAGTCCAATATGGAACTTAAAAAAGCCAAATTCTTATTTGGAATGTTGGAATATGGTCAGCTTACCAAGCTGGCAAAACCTACGCTAAATTTTGCTTTTCAAGCTAGACTCCCTATAAAGGGAATACTAAAGAAGACTATTTTTTCACAGTTTTGCGGAGGTGAGAACCTACAAGAGTGCAAGGAACAAATAGATCAGCTCTATCAAAATGGTGAGGTAATGTCCATATTGGACTATTCCGTCGAAGGAGCGGAGAACGATAAAAATTTTGATGCAACCTTAGATACTCTGCTCAAAATATGCAAGTTCTCGGAATTTCAAAAACAGATTCCTTTTTTGGTTTTCAAGCCAACAGGAATTGGTAGGTTGGAAATTTTTCGAAAGGTTTCGGAAGATGTACCCATGAATTTGTCCGAATCTGAAGAATGGGCAAGAGTAAAGAAAAGATTTGAAGCTATATGTAGAGCAGTGGCTGAGACCGATAATTTAAAGATTATGGTGGATGCTGAAGAGTCTTGGAGCCACATTGCTGTTGATGGGCTTACAGAGAGTATGATGCTTAAATACAACAAAGAGCGAACTGTTGTTTTTGCCACCGTTCAACTTTATCTGAGTAAAAAATACGATTACCTAAAACATTTAAAGGACTTTGGGAAAAAGAACGGAATCAGAGTGGGGGTAAAGTTGGTTCGCGGCGCCTACATGGAAAAGGAAAGGGATAGAGCTATGGAACGCGGATACGATAGCCCAGTATGTCCGGACAAATCCACAACGGATAAAAACTTTGATAGTGGGGTGGATTTTGTTCTTGAAAACCTAGATGTCTTTGATTTGTTTCTCGGAACCCATAACGAAATCAGTTGTAGGGAATTGGTTAAGAAGCTCTACACTCAGGGAATTGGCGTTACAGACTCACGTGTTTGGTTCGGTCAGTTGTTCGGGATGAGCGATAACATAAGTTTTAACATGGCCAAAGCAGGGTATAATGTAGTAAAATATGTGCCCTTCGGACCAATTAAGGATGTAATGCCGTATTTGATTAGAAGAGCAGAAGAAAACTCATCCGTAGGTTCACAATCTTCAAGAGAAATGGAATTGCTCAAAAAAGAATTACAACGACGAAAGGAAATAGCCAAATTGAGATAATGAATTCGTAATGGTGTATGTAAAGGTCGTAAGGGCATTGCTTTTACGGCCTTTTTTGACCAAAATCGAATTGAACAAAAAAAAAGCCGTCATTCTAATATGACGGCCTTGAAGTTACTCGTTTTTGGTGTTATCCCAAAAAAGGATACCTGTAATCCTCCGGGGTCACAAAAGTTTCCTTGATCAGTCGAGGGGATACCCATCTGAGGAGGTTCTGCATGGAGCCCGCTTTATCGTTGGTCCCGGAGCCCCTTGCCCCGCCGAAGGGCTGTTGCCCCACCACGGCGCCGGTCGGCTTATCGTTGATGTAGAAGTTGCCCGCAGCGTTCTGCAGGGCCTTGGTGGCCTCGTCTATGGAATAGCGGTCGCCGGAGATCACTGCCCCGGTAAGCCCGTATTCCGATGTACCGTCCACAAGCTTCAACGTCTCGCTCCAATCCATGTCCTCGTACACGTAAACGGTCACCACTGGGCCGAACAGCTCGGTGTACATGGTCTCGTACTGTGGGTCGGTGGTCAAGATCACGGTCGGCTCCACAAAGTACCCTACGGACTTGTCGTAGTTCCCTCCGGCGATGATCTCGGCATTGTCATCGGTCTTGGCTTTGTCGATGTACTTGGCCAGTTTGTCAAAGGACCCTTCGTGGATCACGGCAGTGATAAAATTGCCCATGTCCTCCGGGGAGCCCGGTTTGTTGAAGGATGCAATGTCCTTCTTCACCAGTTCCAGAATTTCATCGGCAGTGGACTTTGGCAGGTACACCCTTGATGCCGCACTACATTTCTGTCCCTGGAACTCAAAGGCCCCGCGGCTGATGGCCGTGGCCACCTGTTGTGGTTTGGCGGTCGGG